>ERZ791573.11-NODE-11-length-124575-cov-9.827104_pt1 | contig 124575 bp, 94 predicted proteins | sample MGYA00509971_ERZ791573 | MGnify/ENA primary metagenome ERZ791573 (study PRJEB30046, sample SAMN00791921) | human gut metagenome | study: EMG produced TPA metagenomics assembly of the A metagenome-wide association study of gut microbiota in type 2...
ACCCGCGACCCCAACCTTGGCAAGGTTGTGCTCTACCAACTGAGCTATTTCCGCAAAAGCCTTGCAAAGATATAGGTATTTATCGAAATACACAAAAAACTAATCGCATTACCCCTGCTTATTTAGAGATTTTAACCCATTATCCAATAAAGTCACTTAACTTTCGCAAGTTTCAACTCGGAAACCATTGACAATACGATAAATAGACGTGGGCAACGGATCGGACAATTCCCAAACGGTCATTAACCGTCTATGGTAAATGCTTTATGAAGACAAAAATATGGAGTTGCTCCGACGGCGAACCGCCTTCACAACTCCATATTATCTATAAAGGAGATTTTTATCTCTGCGATATTACTTTACGAGCACCTTCTGTGTTGTGCCGTCAGACATCTTCACGAGGTTGATGCCCTTTACAGGAGCAGAAACCTGACGTCCGTCCATTGTGTAGCGAGCTACCTCAACAGCGTTTACATCATTGGTCTTAACACCCTTCACTGCTGTTACCCATGTCGGGAGCTTAGCCTTGGCACCGTTGACGATCTTCTTTGTAGTTGGATCGATAACGAAAGCGATGATGTTGAGCTGGTCCTTGTCGATAGCCGGCAGAAGAGTCTTGTTTGTAACAGGCATCTGGAGCTGGTATGTACCATCCACTGTACCCTCTGCAGGAACCTTAACGTTAGCACACTTGTTGAGTGTACGAACATAAGAGCTTGCTACGAGCACTTCGTTGAATGCGGGATAGTAGTAGATTGGCTCGTTGTAAAGGAACTGCATATCCTCTGGGAGAGACTCGTATGAGAACTGGCCTGCCTTCTTTGAGAAGCCGTTTGTCTGTGACCAGAGATTGCCCTCGCCCTTCACGTTGTCTGCTGTAACAGCGAATACGAGCTGGTATTCCTTTTCAGTCTGTGCCTCAACAGTGGCTGTTGCGTTGATAGTACCGTCATCTTCAGCACCCCACTCACCCTTTACAGTAAGTGAAGCTGCAGGAATCTTGGTGAGAAGAGCTGCGATATCGTCGCAGATGCTTGTCTCTGAACCATAATATGGGTCTATCTGGCTTCCGTTGCGGTTGAGTTTGCAACCAGGAGCACCCTGCCAACTGAGGTTAGCCCAGTTTGCAGTGTACATTGGGTCTGAGCGGTCATACTGGTGGATACCGATACCGATGAACTGGTCGCCGAAGGTCTTGGCAGCCTTCTCCATACCAACAATACCACGTGGGCAGAACTGACATGTAGAACCTGTGTATTCCTCCATAACTACAACAGGCTTGAAATCCTTTGCCATTGTCTCGTTCTTGCTCTTGATAGAAGTAACGGCAGCAGCGTTCTCAACATTGTTCACCTTTGTGATGTTCAGAGTGAAATCGTATTTGCCAGGAGCGGCAGCGCCTTCAATCGGAACAGGAATCTTCACGATAGTCTCAATAGTGTTTGCTGCGAGATCAACAGTCTGCTCTGCAGATGTGACACCATTCTGAGTATATGTATAAGAGTAGCTGCTCAGAGAGCCGTTGCATACATTCTGGAAGAGAACCTCAACGTTCTTTGTCTTGCCTACTACAGTCTGGAATTCATCCAACTGAACTGGAGAGAGGAAGTTGCCAGCCGGCTGTCCCTCAACGATGAGCTGAATACAGATGTTGCCGAAGTCAGAGCCGAAGTTATACCATCCCTCACCGTTACCGCCTTTATTTGCTGGAACGTCGGTATAAATATAAAGAGGATTTCCTGTTACGCCCTCGTTGATGAGAGAGAGAGGATAGCACTCACTTGTGAAATAACCACCCTGCTTATCAGCCTTCTGGTTGTACTGGAATCCTGCGTAGAGAGCGGTGTTGGCAGGAATAGTGTAAGGAGCATCGAACATCACTGTGTTCCAGCCCGCATTTGAAGAAGTAACGTCCTTGCTCAAGAGGACCTCATCGCCAAATCCTACGCCCTGGCTTGTGAACTCACAATCACCGAGCATCACTTTAGATACCAAGTTAGAAGCCAGGACGGCATATCTGATACCTACAACCTTCATACCCACGAAAGGCTTGAGGAAATCAGCACTCATTGCTGTGACTGCCTTACATCTCTCATAAGCTCCTAAATTAGCGATACCCAAACCAGACTGACCGAAATTGTCTGATGAGTAATAACCGAGATAACGCTGACCGTCAGCTAGGGCTTTTCTTGGCGATGCCTTGACAGCCACCTTTGCAGGTGCAGCGTTGCGCTCCAGCTTCAATGCTCCATTCACCTGTGCAAAAGTGAATGTAGACATGAGAAGAGCAACCATAGAAAGTAAAACTTTTTTCATGTTCTATTAAATTTAATTGTTATTGAATATTTCCGGATGATTATTTTATAACAGTCTTCACTGTCTTGCCGTTAGAATACTTGATGAAGTTCAAGCCCTTCTGCAGATTGTTGATCTGCTGACCGTTTGCATTGTAGAATGCTACTGCCTTCGCACCGTCGTTGGAAACGCCGTTGATGCTTGCAGGGTCATTGTAGATGAAGTTTACAGTGATCTTAGGACCGTTGGCTCTGAGGACCTTGGTAGGAACGAACTGACCCGGAGCAAGTGTCTCCTCATAGATCTTCAACTGGAAAGAAGCAGTGCAAGAACCATATGCCTCAGCATACCATTCTGTATTGAGACTGTGCTTTGCCTTTGCCTTGATAGGCTCTGAAGGATCGGTTGTAAATTCTTCAAGCTCAAACTTATTATAGCAGTTCGCGGGGAAGCAGCACATCAAAGAACCACTGCTCATTGCAGTAATATTAACCTGTGCAGCTGTATACACCGGCTCGTCTGTAAGATTCTCTACAAAGATTCCAGGCTTGATTTCAAAGCCTCCAGGGGTCTCCTCAGGATCTGTAGGAGCAAAGTTTACGGTTGCGCCGTCAGCGATTACATTGCCGTCAGCGTCAACAAACTGCAGGGTAGTGAGGTCTGTCTCCACCTCCTCTTCCTCCTGCGCATAGACTGTAGTGAAAGCCATGAGGCTCAAACCAGCCAACAAAAGGGTCTTTAATGATTTCATATTTTTCTTTTTTTGATTTTAATCGGTTTTGTATTTGAAGCGCCCTGAGCGACCTGTCGGCTCGAAGCATATATGGGAGTCCGGAATTTCCGGACTCCCTGAGGATAAATTACTTTGTCAACAATGACTGTGGCTTGATTGCCTTCTTGGTCACCTGCTCCACGTTGTGGTTGTCGGCACCGTTGACGAAAGCCACTACACTGACGTTATCGGCATTCCATTCCTCGGGCAGAGTGTAGGTGTAGCTCTTCTCGCTTTTCACTCCCTCTTTCACGGAGATTGCGTCACCCCATGCGTCAGCGGTAACGTTGGCACGGAACACGTGGTTGTGGATATAGTCGTAGTTATATCCGCTCTGGTCCTTCTGATAAGCCTTCACACCATCTTCGAGCAGCCATACGGTGAGTTTGCCGTCGGTGTTGCCGTCAGTGCCGTAAGCCTCAACGTTGATAGTGAGCTGACGAGAAGCCTCGTCATAAGTATTTGTCAAGTTGAGCGAAAGCTTGGCTTCCTTCTGCAGCTCAATAGCCACTGCTGCTCCCCACTTGGTATAGTCGGAGAGCACTACAGAACGGTTGATAGTAGCAGTAGGCTGTGTTGTCACGCCCCATGCGTTATAGTATGTATCAGCGATGTCGGTCTTGAGACCTACATATTTCTTGCTGCCCTTGAATCCGAGCGGTCCGCTGTGCATACCAACAGCAATGATGTGATCCTCGCCATACTGCTTGAGGAGACCTTCGATGATTTCAGTTCCGTTAGGGCAGTAAACACAGTTCTGGCCTGTGAAGTCCTCGATGAGCACGGCACGGTTTACTGATGCAGGCTTAACGTATTCGAAGCGCTCGTTCTCGTCGATGTCAGAACATGCCGTGAAGAGAGCCGCAACGGCAACTACTGCCGAGCTATATAGAATATTCTTTAGTTTCATGAGATTTAGAAGTTATAGTTATACGACAATGTTACGCCCTTGCTTGCTGGCACATAGCGGCAGACGCCACCAGTACAGTTGAATCCGGCGCGTGTACGTCCGTAACCCACCTGCAGGCGATGTGCACCATAGTTGAATGTCACGGATCCCATATAATAGTGGTGCTTTGTCTCACCGGCATTGTAGAGGTCAGATACAGTGAACATCCAGTTTGGAAGCACTGACAGCTCGAGCAGTCCGCTGATCCAGTCGCCCTGTGCGCCGTTTGAGTTCCACTTGAATATCTGGTAGTCCTTGCCGTCAGAAGACTTCATATACTGAGCCTCACCACGGAGAGTCATCTTGCGAGTCATCTTCCACTTGGCGTCAGCGATGAAGATGTGGTTGAGCACGTCGCCGACGTGTGCACCGTCTTCACGCTCGATTGCCGTGAGCACGTCGTTGTTGTAATACTGGTTCATATACATGAAGTTGAGCTTGAAGTCACGGCTGTACTTCTGCTCATACTGGATGTTGAAGTCGCGGTAGAACGACTTGCCTATCTTCCAGAATGCCGAACCATAACCATTTGAGCCATATCCGTATCCGTCATAGTGAGGACCCTTGCTGAAGTTCTTGTCGATGTCGAACACGTGAGAATAGTTGAGCTTGAAGCTTGGAGCGTATCTGCCCTTGAACTTGTATCCGATTTCTCCCTGGAAAGCCCACTCGCCGTCGGAGCGTGTGGCATAAGGATAGAGAGCTGCGAGGGTGTATGTCTGCTCCATTGTGAATGCAGGCAGGTTGTTGATGTTCGACGAGAGTCCTGTCACGCTGCGTGCGCTGCGGAATCCCATATTGTCAGAGCGCTTTGCCTGAGCCAGCACGCTGAATCCATTGCGTGAGTAAGAAGCAGAGAGCATTCCTACGCGGCCGGTACGGTAGACATACTTGTTCTCGAATGATGGGTCCTGGGTCTTCCACGCATATTCAGCGAGGAATGAGAAATCGCCGGTCTGCAGGTTAGCACGCACGTCGAATGCGTTTACCGTTGACGGGAACTTGAGCTTGTATGAAGCTCCGGGCACCATAACGTTGTCTTCGTCTGCCGACTCATACTTGTTCACCCATGATGCACCGAGTGTGAGGTATGTATTGTTCTCCTGGAAGCCACGGAACCACTGGTCGAGGCTGAGCTCCAGGTCACCGCCTGTCACCCATGCGTCATTCCACTTCCAATAGTGGCGCTGCTTTCCTGAGAGTGCCTTGATCTGAACTCCCTTTGCAGGGCGCAGCACGAGCTTGCCTCCGAGCAGCGAGTTGTCGATACCGAGACTTCTCTCCTCGTATGTGCGGAGGATGAAGCCCGAACCGAACTGCTCATAGAAAGTACCGAGCGTAAGGTCGAATTTGTCGAAGTGTGTCTTGATATAGAAGTTTGGCACGCCCCATCCCTTGAAGCTCTTGTCTGTGTCGGCATAACCTGGCAGCGGATGCTTTGTGAACTCGAAACGGAGTCCGGCATCGAGGTGGTTGCTACGTGCCGCAATATCGGCATAGGTATTAGTAAGAGCCCACTCGTTGTATTTCTTTGCCCCGATTTCGGTATCCTCCTGAGGAATGATGACATCGCTCTGGATACTACCGCTTACAACGAACTTGTCGTCGTTGTTCTCCTGTGCCGTCGCTGTTGTCGTGGCGGCGAGGGCTGCTGCGAGTGAGAAAAATAGAATTGGTCTCATTTGAGATTGTCTTTTATAAGTTAATAAGGTATATAGAAGAAGCGCTTCGGCTTCTGCCATTATCAAAAAAAAGGATTAAAAGCATCATGCCATGGAAATCCCTTCCATGACATAATGCTTATGAAATTTCTTTATTACTTGATGAGTTCTCTCACCTTCTCTATCAGCTCCTGCTCGGCACCCTCGGTGTAGCCGTTGTGCTTGAACACCACCTTGCCTTCACCGTCGCAGATGATAACGAATGGAATCATCTCGCCACCGAACGACTTGCGGAACTCGCTGTTGGAGTCGAGGAGTACCTCGTATGGCCATCCGTGCTGGTTAACGAGAGGCTTCACCTTGTTGGCGTTCTGTGCCTTGTCGATGGAAACGGCATATAGCTTCACGCCAGTCTCTGCCACCCAGTCCTCGTAAACCTCGCCGATAGCGCTGAGCTCACGGTTACATGGCTTGCACCATGTGGCAAAGAATGAGATGATAAACGGTTTTCCGTCGTTGCTGAGAGTAGAGGTGTCAACTGTCTTGCCCTCGATGTTCTTCAGTTTGAACGATGGAAGCTGTGCGCTCGCGTTCTCCACAACAGCGAAGAGGAGCATTGCCAAAACGAGCAGACTCTTGCTCATCTTGCTCAGATTCAATATACAATTCTTTCTCATGAGTATGATATTTAATCGATTATTAATAACATGTATTGTGTATTTCGTGGCAAAATTAATTTTTATATTGTTTACTCCCAAATAAAAAACAAGAAAAATAAAGAAAATGGCTCGATTATTTAACAAATGACGCAATTTCGGGGTTTGTTTCATTATTATGTGATATTTATACACTTATTATCATGACAACAAGTGCATCTTCATTGAATGGAAGAAGACACATGGCTAAAGTCGGCATTAACCGCGAAATCGGTCACCTGACGGAAATAGCTGATTGTCGGGAAACATGCTCTTTATATCAATATAAAAGAATACAGGAAATCATACATATAATATATAATGTGAAGGGGATATATAATGTAGAGGTGGGGTATATAATTAATGTGAGGAGGATATATATTGTGTGGGGGATATATATTGTGAGGAGGATATATATTGTGAGGGGGATATAAACACTACAATAAATCAAGACGGACTGATCATTACAGACTTGACTGCTTCGTATTCTCAATGGCATATCCATTCGTTTTCTCGATGGCATATCCATTCGTATTCTCGATGGTATATCCAGTGATTGCTGATGATTTGTAAAATTATATTCAATACTATAAAATTTCCTCCGAAACTGTCAGACCATCTGGTTTTCTTTATATTGGTTTGACATACAGACAGTTAGCGACCTGACAGTTGTTCTGAATTGTCTGGATGGTTTGAAAACTGTCTGGCTCGCTATTACTCATTAAACCCAAAACGGTCATTAGGCCGTTTATTGTATTTTATATTTACTGCTTGCAGTCTTTTGTTTTTTATAAGGCGTCTTTTGCTTGTTTTTAATTCGTAATAGCTCGCTATTACTCATTAAAAGCCAAACAAAATCCACTCTTCTAAAAGAACAAAATCCAGGCAAGCCCTAATGACCGATTTGGGTTTAATCATATTGACCAACACCAAATAATAAAAGGATTGGACAACCGGAGAGTCTCAGCTTCTCCAATTATCCAATCCTTGTTTTATGTGCAGACACGAGGTCTGAATGGAATGTTTCTGAATGTTACTTCACGAGCTTCTTACCGTTCATCACATAGATGCCAGGGCGAAGATCGCTGACTGACTTACCCATGTAGCGACCGTCGATAGAGTATATCTCGCCGTTCTTTGGCGACTGGTCGGCAGTGGCAGAACTGATACCGGCAAGGCTCACAGGAATTACGCACACATTGTCGATGAACACGCCCTTGTCGTTGGTCTTGAAGCGGATAGCGGCATCACCAGAACCGGTGACATTAGCCTTTACCTCTGTCCACTGACCAGGAACGAGAGTGAACTCCGTAACATCAAGCACGGCGTCGCAACCATAGTTTGCAGCCAGAATCAGCTTGTTGTCTGAGCTGCCTGTGTATGGGGCTGCGAGGAACGAAATCACTACCGGTTCAGAGATTTTGAACGATGGTGTGACGGCGTTTGCCTTACGTGTAGCGTTACCGAGGAGCGCACACTTGTTGGCACCGGTCTTCGGAGTGCCGGACCATCCGTCATTGTCAGGGAAGAAGTCTGCCAATCCCACGTTGTCGCCATCCCAGATGCCGTCATTACCGCCGATGCCGCTGCAGTTGTCGAATGTTTCATAGAGCAATGCTCCCTCCGGCTTGTCCTGCTTTGTGGCGCTCTTTGTGGTATACTCAAACGAGATTGTGCCGTCGGCGTTCTGTGTGATGTTGAGCAGATATTTGTTCATGTAGCCCGTGCCGTCGGTATTGGCGTTGTACACGGTGCAAGCCGGACGGGAATAGTTCGTCAGACTGTTGTTGCCCTGATAAGGCCATGCGTCGCCAGCCTTGTCCTCATCGGTAGAACCGAGAGTGTTGTCGGCAGGAATCACAGTCATGCGCTGACGGGCAGCGTTGTAGTTCACCTGATTGTCTTCCCAGGCGCCCTTGCTGTAGTCCACGTGGAGCACGATGAGTCCCTCGCCTGGCAGTGCGGCGTCCCAACCGGTCTTCTGACGGTTTTCGAGCATATAATACTCGTTCTCGTTTCCGTCGTTATAGAAGATGTATGTATCGCCACCGGCAGCGAGAGCCTTCATGCCTTCGATCTTCTGCGGTTCGGCGTTGAGCACTATAGGCTCCTTCCATCCACAGAACATCTTCTCATAGCTGTTGTATTCAGCAGGGAGGAATGAGTTGCCGTTGTAGCATCCGAAACACATGATGTCCCAGAATCCTGTTCCATATCCCCTACCGTTGATGTCGTAGTGGTCTTTGAGTCCCATACAGTGTGAGAACTCATGGCAGAAGGCACCGATACCGTCGATTGCCTCTGTGGCGCCCAGCTCGCAGCTGCAGGCGTAGACGCTGACCTTCACTCCGTCGGCAACGGTCATAGGGTCGATGGCAGACTTGTGAGGCCATACGAGGTCCGGATCCTGAGGATATTTTGCCTGTCCGTGTCCGGCATAGAGGACGAACACCTCTTCAACGAGGCCGTCGCCGTCCCAGTCATACTGCTTCCAGTCTGTCACCTGGTCCTTGGCGAGGTTCACAGCATCCTCCACCATAGGATATACGAGTGCCGCCTGGTCTCTGCCCGAGGCGTCGTTCTTGCCATATCCGGCATATCCCTTCGGCAGGTCTACCGGACCTACCACGTCGAAGTCGATCTCGAACTGTCCGCCACTCTGAGCCTTGAAGTAGTCACGCACGCTACCCTTGAATCCGAGCGTCTCGTCGGAGTAGTTCTCTCCGTTGATGATCTGCTTGTAGAGGTCGAGCGTATGCTCCGGCTTGAACTTGGTGTCGGCGAAGTTGGCAAGGATGACAAGACATTTCTTCTTGCCCTGGAATTTGCTTCCCTCTACCTTTTTCACCGGCATTGATGTGCGTGCCGACTCCAGGATGGCTTTCTCACGGGCTGCCTTCTGCGCCACCACTGCGTCGTATTCACTCTGCAGAGCGGAAAGCTCCACCTTAGAGAACACGCCAGCTGACGGTGTCTGTCTGTAGCAGGCACCGTCGGCAGTGCGCCAATATGTGAGATGCTCGTCGCCCACGAGCTCAGCTTTGACTACTGTGCCGTCGGCGAGAGTGATGTTGCGACATATTCCCGGCTTCACCGGCATTGCCTGGATGGCGATGGCAGCGAGAACCGCGGATATGGATAATAGGATTCTTTTCATTTTCTGTTATTTTAGGATTTTCTTTCCATTCACGATATACATACCGCTCTTGAGCGCCTTCATGTCGGTGCCGAGGAAACGGCCGTCGAGTGTATAGATGCGGTTGTCTGCCTTAGCCTGTGTAGCAGCGTTGACCTCAGCGATGCCGTCAACAACCAGGTTGTCCCATGGATTCGGAGTGTTGCTCAGCTCCACCTCACGCTTGAAGGTGAATCCCATTGTGCCGTCGGCATTTCTGTGGATATCGGTGATAGGCTTGCCCATGAGTTTCTTGCCGTTCACGTTGGCGTGGTTGAGTGTAGCGGCAGGCTCAGAATTGTCTGTCAGACTGTTCACGCTGCCGTATGGGAAGCAGTTGTCGTCTGGATACTGGTCATAGTTGTAACCGTCGGCACAGATGATGGTGTATCTCGCATAGTCGCCGTTGGCGTTAGGAGCCATTCCGGTCCACACTCTCTCATCGTAGTCTACATAGTTCACGAGCAGACCTGTACCCTTGCGCTTTGCGTCCCAACCTACGTTCTGATGGTTTTCGAGGATATAGAACTCATTCTTGTAGCCTTCGTTATAAACGATGAAGAACTCGCCTCCCTCTGAGATAGGGCCCATATTGTTTACAATGGTGTCGTTTGCCAACACCTTGGCGTTCTGCCATCCGGCAATCATACGCTCCAGACCTGTGTAGCAAGAAGGTGTGAAACCGTTGTCGATGTAAGAACCAACGTCCATGAGGTCCCAAGTGCCCATTCCGAAACGTGTCTTGGTTGGGTCGTAGGTATCAGGGAATCCGAGGCAGTGTGAGAACTCGTGGCAGATGGTACCGATACCGCAGATGGTACTGCCTCTCTGCAACTCGCTACTGCAGGCGTAGGTATCGATCTTCACACCGTCGAGGTTGATGGCCTTCTTGTAGTCTGAAGCGCTGAGCTTAGACTCATGTGGCCATATTGTTGTTGCTGCTCCGCCATCGTGCTCACCGAGTCCGGCATAGAGCACGAACACCTGGTCAACTTCTCCGTCGCCGTCCCAGTCGTAGTCGGCATAATTTACATCTGCATCTGCTGCCAATACTGCCTCAGCGATCATCTCTCCTGGCTTGGTGTCGTGGGAATAACCCTGGTTGGTGCCGTAATACCAACGCTTGTGGGCAAGCATGTATGGACCTACAACATCGAACTCGATATCGAGCTTGCCGAGACTCTGAGAGCGGAAATAATCTGCAACGCTACCAGTGAAGCCTAATTCCTTGTTGGTGTAGTTCTTGCCGTTGGCAACTTCCTGGAGGAGTTCTCTGGTGTGCTCCGGCTGGAACTGTGCTGACTTTCCGTCAGGATAGTTGACGAGGATGATGAGTCCCTTCTTCTTGCCTCCGGCGATTGCCTTCTTGTGAGAAGTGCTGGCCTGGAGCTGGTTCTGGTTGTAGAGTTTCTTCAGACGGACGGCACGGTCTTGTGCTCTCTGAAGTCTCATCGGCTCTGTTGCCTTCAGCATACGAGCCACGTCAACCGGTTTGAAAATACCGGTCTCACCGTCTTCCACGTATGTCTTGCCATCGGCTGCCTGCCAATAGCTTCCCCATTCGTCGCCCTTAAGCTCTACTCTAACTTCGGTACCGTCAGCGAGACGTACCGTTTTCCATTGTCCCGGTCTTGCGGGAGAAGCAAATGCCGTGAGAGCGGCAAATGCCAGTGCGCATAGTGTGTATATCTTCTTCATACTAAAAAAAAGGTAATGTTTGGGTACAAATTTACTGTTTTTTTAATTACCCTCCTACTTTTCAGCGATTTTCTTACTAATTATTTGACTTTGAGCTGATTTAGACGGACGGAAAGGAGAAGAAAAGAAGGACGGACTGACGAACCGGAAAGAAGACTGACGGACCGGAAAGAAGGAAAGATGGCGAACAGGACAGGAGCCGGGGCTGTGCAAGGAGAAAAACGTCAAAACAGAGAACGGACAAGCCTTCAAGGAGTTTTGCCAACTACGATTGACAATGGGGATAGGTATATGTCAAGACATTAGGCAGTTAAAGCTATTTAGCAGTTTTCTTCTTGGAAAATATAAACAGATATTGTAATTTTGCACTCAAAAGAAACGGGATGTCTACAAGACATGCATTCTGTTATACCCGTTATACGGGGTGATGACAGGGACAAGCCTTCCGGTCAACCCGTCAAACTCATCAACTGTCAACCATTTAATATAACACATAAAAATTATCATGGCAAAGAAAGCTTTATTGATGATACTCGACGGATGGGGTATCGGCAAACATGGAAAGGGAGACGTGATCAACAACACTCCTACTCCTTATCTCGATTATCTTACGGCAGTAAGCGCCCATTCACAGCTCATGGCTTGTGGTGAGGACGTGGGTCTGCCTGACGGACAGATGGGCAACTCTGAGGTGGGTCACCTCAACATCGGAGCGGGCCGCATCGTATATCAGGACCTCGTGAAAATCAACCGCGCCTGCGCCGACGGTTCTATTCTGAAGAACCCTGAGGTGGTGAGCGCATTCTCTTACGCACAGAAGACAGGCAAGCGCCTACACCTCATGGGACTGACTTCCACCGGAGGTGTGCACTCTTCTCTCGACCACCTGTTCAAATTCGTTGAAATCTCAAAGGAGTACGGACTGAAGAACACCTTCGTACACTGCTTCATGGACGGACGCGACACCGACCCTAAGAGCGGAGTGGGATTCATTAAGGATCTGACTGACCACTGCGAGAAGAACGACGCCCACATCGCAAGCATCGTGGGACGTTTCTATGCCATGGACCGCGACAAGCGCTGGAACCGCGTGAAGGAGGCTTACGACCTGCTCGTAGAGGGCAAGGGAACAAAGGCTACCGACATGGTGAAGGCTATGGAGGAGAGCTATGCTGCCGACGTGACCGACGAGTTTGTGAAGCCTATCTCAAACGCCAACGTTGACGGAACGATACAGGAGGGCGACGTGGTGATATTCATCAACTACCGCAACGACCGCGCCAAGGAGCTTACCCAGGTGCTCACACAGCAGGATATGCCTGAGGAGGGAATGCATACTATCAAGGACCTGCAGTATTACTGCATGACTCCTTACGACGCTTCGTTCAAGGGCGTACACATCCTCTTCCCGAAAGAGAACGTGCAGGACACTCTCGGTGAGTATCTCAGCAAGCAGGGCAAGAAGCAGCTGCACACTGCAGAGACTGAGAAATACGCTCACGTGACATTCTTCTTCAACGGCGGTCGCGAGACTCCATTCGAGGGCGAGGACCGTATCCTCGTGCCATCGCCGAAGGTTGCCACATACGACCTGAAGCCTGAGATGAGCGCATACGAGGTGAAGGACAAGCTGGTGGGTGCCATCAACACTCAGGAGTATGACTTCATCGTGGTGAACTTCGCCAACGGCGACATGGTGGGACACACCGGTGTCTACAATGCCATCGCAAAGGCTGTTCATGCTGTGGACAACTGCGTGAAAGACGTTATAGAGGCTGCCAAGGCCAACGACTACGAGGCTATCATCATAGCTGACCACGGCAATGCTGACAATGCCATCAACGCTGACGGCACTCCTAACACGGCTCACTCTCTGAACCCAGTTCCGTTCATCTACGTTACAGACAACAATTCGGCTACTGTCAAGGACGGCCGTCTTGCCGACGTGGCTCCTTCTATCCTCCACATCATGGGTCTGGAGCAGCCTGCCGACATGACAGGCGAGAACCTCATCGAGGACAACATCCACTAATCCGGCGCAACTGAATACACAGACTAAAGCCCCCGCTCAAGGATTTCTCCTCAGAGCGGGGGCTTCTTACATGGTGTTTATTTATTTACCTCAATAATTCCAAATCTTCCTTTTTACTTCATCACCTTCTTGCCGCCAACTACGTATGTGCCTTTTGGCAGACTACTGAAATCGGTGCCGGCGTATCCGCCGTCGAGGGTGTAGAACTTGTCGGCCTGCGTCTTGCTGATGGCCGGGGCTACGGTTGAGATGCCGTTCGTATCTTCGTCATACTCCTCGATTGCTGTGAAGTAGCTGAACCTCTCGTCTGCCTCGTACATGGCTTTCGTGCCTTTGGGCACAAGGAGAGTTACGTTTTCGGGGATGCCATCAAAAGCATATCTATCTATATCAAGGCCATCTAAAGATTTATAGGCTACCTTTATAGCTTTCAGGAATGTACATTCCATGAATGGCTGCATATCGATTCTTGTCACAGACGAAGGGATTTCCATATATGTGAGGCATGACCAGAAGAACGCCTGTTCCGCAATATGCTTCAAACCGCGAGGCAGACGGAAGCACCTGAAGTTGGCGCGATAGCCATATGACGGCTCAGACTTGTCATAGTCATCGATTGACTCCGACTCTCTTCTTGGCGCGCCGTTTATGAAGTCTGACTTAAAAGCCCAATCCATAATACTGTCGCCTTCTATAACACAATCCGAGAGATCGATGCCTTTCACATCACCAAGCATTGCCATATACCTCAACGTCATGAAGTTTTCTTGGCTTAGTTCGCCATGAATCTTTATCGAGTCGAGATGCAGGAGCACTTCCTTTCTCCATACCTTGTTTGCCAGTTTTTCGTCAAACTTCAATGTGTATTCGCCAATCCTTATCGCAAATGCGCTTGCCGTCATTGCAAGTAAGAAGATGAATCCAAGTAATCTTTTCATAATATTATCTCCTTTTTGTTTAATGAGTTATTATTTCCTTTTGTTTATATCGAATAGTGTAAATGGTATTAGAAAACTTGCACACGTTCCAACTAAAGTTGTTTACTGATTACAAATTTATACCATTAAAATAATTTTGCGCAAATTTACAATGAATATGGACATGAATAGTCATTGTGTATTTAAATTTTAATTCAATTTTTTAATATTCAGCGATAAAAGACGTGCTTAATTTTTGCTTAATTTATTATGTAACATGCTTATTATAAGTCTTTTATACGAGCATTAAAATCCTTTGCCCCACCTTCAGTACTAAACAATTTGCCAAGAAGCTTTCCTCTTTTCATAGATATTGCAGCAGCAGTTCTATTCATAAGTTCAGAAATGTCCGAATTTGAAAAATTCAATTTTATGAGCATACATATTCTATAATCATCCTCTTTAAGATATGATTTTGCATATATGGCCGATTTAAAATTAGGGTAAATTGTGTTGAATGATTTTTCGATGACACTCCAATCAATATTCTTCAAGTTAATTTTCATTTTCAACTTTTGTTTTATGAAATCGCATATTTCATTAGCAGCCTTTTCTGTTTCATATTTCTTTACATTATTGCTTTCAATCAGTTCATCGAGAATTTCTTTAATTCGCTTGATTTCATTTTCGTATTCATTTCTTTCCACTAAACTCTTATCATTAAGTGCCTTTATCTCCATCAAATGTTTTTCCGTAGTCTGCGTCCTTTCCCTTTCATAATTTCTTTCTGTTTCAACAACCAAATTTTTAAGACGCTCATTTGATAGAGAAATCTGCAAGTATTGTTTCTTGGCTATTCCTCTCTTATATATATACAAGGTAAATATAAACAGGAACAAGAGAATGGATATAAAGCAAACATATCTATTCTCTTTTGCTTCTGCAGCCATTTTTATATTTTCCTTCTCTTGTTTGTTGTAGTTATATGCAAAATGCATTTTTCCAATTGTACTCACGGCATTAATTCTGTTTATAGAATCCTGCAAGGTCACGCTTTCTTTTAGATAGAGCAGTGCTGTCTTACTGTCGTTTTTGCAGTTGTAAAACTCACAAAGGGCAGAGGCTGCCTTTTGTTTAGAATATACTGTTCCACATTCCATAAGTTTCTTACTAAAATAAAAGACGGAGTCCAATTTAGTTTCTTTTGAATAGATGTCAATCGCTAAAGAATACGCAGAAGATTTAACACCATCTTCTAAGTTCTTTAATGTTTCCATCATATATGATTTTGCTTTATCATAGTCTTTTATATCGAAATAGCAGATTGCCAAAGACTGGGAGATGGAATTTCTTAGTATATTATTACCCAAACCTTTAGACAAACGATGCGCAGTATTCAGAAAATCAAGACATTTGCCGTAATCCTTCTTGAAATTATATATTGTTGCAATGTCTTGCATACTATATAGCATATTAACAGTATCTCTTAATAGAGAATCACAAGAATATGATTTCTTATACATTGTCAGAGCATCGTCGTACATTTCTTGATACAGAAACAAACTTCCCGTTTGACTATAAATGCAACTGAGAAAGCTGAGAGGCGTATTCTCATCCGTCAAATCAAGGGCTTTCTGGAAATATTGCAGGGCCTGCGGCGCGTCATTCTCCTGGACGAAATGTTTGCCTACGTAGTAATAAGTCTGACACAGTTTCTCCGTGTCGTTTGCTTTCTCATAGAAATCCATCACACGGAAGATGGTGCTGTCTTTGATTGGCTTGTATACGTTGTTGGCGGCTTTTACGGTGAGCAGCTGGTAGTAGTTGCGGTCGTAGGGATTGCTGCTGTTGGCGTATTTCTTCGATATTGACTTAACGTATGCTACGGCGCTGTCCGGATTTGTACGGCAAAGCGTGTCTGCCATAGCCAAATCTGCCGGATAAGAGTGTCTGCCGGCACAGGAGAGGATGAGGAATAAGCATAATACTCCCCAAAAGATACTGGCTATATGTAACCGAGAATGTTTCCCGTCAGAAGGTGTGTTTTGCATAATCTAAAGAAATAATACTGCAAAAGTAACTCTTTTATCCCAATTATCCAACAAATCTCACTAATATCAAGAACATTCACAACCATTTCAAAAAGGAGTCACTTACCCAAAATTAGTAAAAAGCCCACACTCCATACTAACGCAAAAGCTCCCACAACTCAGAGTTGCGAGAGCTTTGCGTATTTAAGCCCAAATATTTGGATTACAGTTTCTGCTTAACCTCAATCTCTGTGAACGTCTCGATGACGTCGCCCACCTGGATATCGTTGAAGTTGACGAGCGAGATACCACACTCGAAGGTGACTCCCACCTCCTTGACATCGTCCTTGAAACGCTTGAGGGCGTTGATGGCTCCAGTATGGATAACGATACCGTCGCGGATAAGACGAGCCTTGTCTGTGCGGTGAACCTTGCCCTCGGTGACCAAAGCACCGGCAACCGTTCCGACCTTCGAGATCTTGTATACCTCGCGAACTTCCACCTGACCGGAGACAACCTCCTTGACAACCTTGTCGAGCATACCCTCCATGGCGGAAGTGACATCCTCGATGGCGTCGTAGATGACAGAATAGGTGTTGATCTCTACACCCTCCTGGTCGGCGAGCTTGCGGGCCGATGCCGAAGGACGCACCTGGAAGCCCACGATGAGAGCATCCGAAGCGTCGGCGAGAGTAACATCGCTCTCTGAAATCTGACCCACGGCCTTGTATATGACGTTGACCTTGATCTTCTCTGTAGAGAGCTTGATGAACGAGTCGCTGAGAGCCTCGATACTACCGTCGGTATCACCCTTGACGATAATGTTGAGCTCCTTGAATGATCCGAGTGCGATACGATGGCTGATGTCGCTGAGGGTAAGACGTTTCTGAGTGCGCAATCCCTGCTCACGCTGCAACTGCAGACGCTTGTTGGCAATCTCGCGAGCCTCCACCTCAGTGTCGAGAACGTGGAAGGCATCACCTGCCGTAGGAGCACCGTTGAGACCCAGGATGATTGCAGGCTCTGCCGGCTTTGCCTCCTCGATACGCTGGTTACGCTCGTTGAACATAGCCTTGATACGTCCGTAGCTTGTTCCGGCAATCAGGTTGTCGCCCACACGGAGCGTTCCGTTGCTCACGAGAACAGTAGAGACATAACCGCGACCCTTGTCGAGCGACGACTCTATGACGCTACCCGTAGCCTTGCGGTTTGGATTAGCCTTCAGTTCGAGCATATCGGCCTCAAGGAGCACCTTCTCAAGAAGTTCGTCAACGCCAATGCCCTTCTTGGCACTGATCTCCTGACACTGGTACTTTCCGCCCCACTCCTCTACAAGGAGGTTCATATTGGCGAGGTCTTCCCTGATCTTGTCGGCATTGGCACCCGGCTTGTCAATCTTGTTGATGGCAAATACCATCGGCACGTTGGCAGCCTGTGCGTGGGCGATTGCCTCACGTGTGGTAGGCATCACGCTGTCGTCGGCAGCGATGATGATGATGGCGATATCGGTGACCTGGGCACCACGGGCACGCATGGCGGTGAACGCCTCATGACCTGGAGTGTCGAGGAATGTGATATGTCTGCCGTTCTGCAACGTCACGTTGTATGCACCGATATGCTGGGTGATACCACCTGCCTCACCGGCGATGACGTTGGTATTGCGGATATGGTCGAGGAGAGAAGTCTTACCATGGTCTACGTGTCCCATCACGGTAACGATAGGAGCGCGTGGCAGCAGATCGTTCTCATCGTCAGGCTCCTCATTAATAGCCTCCGAAACCTCGGCACTAACGTATTCTGTCTTGAAGCCGAACTCCTCAGCAACGAGGTTGATGGTCTCTGCATCGAGACGCTGGTTGATAGACACCATGATGCCGACGCTCATACAGGTACCGATGACCTGGTTTACAGAGACGTTCATCATGTTGGCAAGTTCGCTGACGGTAACGAACTCCGTAAGCTTCAGTATCTTGCTCTCTGCCTTCTCCTCGGCGCGCTGCTCCTTGAGGTGTTCCTGGGCGGCGTCGCGCTTCTCCTTGCGGTATTTGGCTCCCTTCTTGTTCTGTCCCTTGCTGGTGAGGCGTGCGAGCGTCTCCTTTACCTGACGTGCTACATCCTCCTCGCTTACTTCAGCAGGCTTCTGTCCGCCGCGCTTGCGGTTCTTCTTCTTGTTTGAACCTCCGGCGTTCTTCTGACCGCCCTGGGCGTTGTTCTGCTTGGCAGCTGCAGCGATGTCTACACGCTCCTTGCCGATGCGCTGACGCTTCTTGCGCTCGCCATTGGCGTTTGCTCCGCCATGCTGTGCCTTCTCCTCACGCTCCTTGCGGCGCTCCTCCTTGCTCTTCTTCTTAGGACGAGTGCTCTGGTTCAGAGAGTCGAGGTCAATCTTGCCCAACACGTTAACCTTGGGAGCAAGTTTCTTCTCGCTCTTCAGCGTGAACACCTTTGAGTCGTTGTCGGCAGCAGCAGGCTGTGCCGCATTTGCCGGTGATGCCTCTTTAGGCTCCTTCTTTGCAGCTGGCTGTGCTGCTGGCTGTTCTGCCTTCACTTCCGACTTTGGAGCCACCGGCTCCGGCTTAGGCTGGGCAGGCTTAGGCTGTTCTTGACTTGGCTGCTCTTTGGCAACCGTTTCCACTGGTTCCTGTGCCACGGGCTTCTCCTCGGCTGGCTTGCTGACGGCAGCAGCATTTGCCTTTTTCTCTTCGGGCTTTGCAGTAGAAGCAGCAGATTTCGCTGATGGCTTCTTGCCCAGACTGTCGAGGTCTATCTTTCCTAATGGTGTGTACTTCTGCTGAGGTCTTGGCTCTGTGCTTCGTCCCTCTTTCTTGTCAGAGCGTTTCTTCTCCTTAGGACGCTTCTGCAAGAGCTTCTCTGCCTGTGTGCGCTCCTCCTTGTCCGACTTGTATGCCTCTACGAGAGCATTATACTGTCCGTCGGTGAGCTTGGAGTTAGGACCCTCAGGAGCCTCTCCCAGTTCGCTTCTTTTTTTCAGGAAATCAACTGCCGTTTGAAGTCCTATATTCAATTCACTAATCGCTTTGTTTAATCTGATGCTCATACTATATGTTTTACCCTTCTTCTTTCTTTTCTGTTATTATTCGGCTTGTCCGGGGCGTTCTGACTGCGGAATATTCGTTCTCCGCCCTTGCTTGCGGTCCGCCAGTTTCCGGAACATGCCATTCCCGAATGCTTACACATGCGGCACACCGTTCTGGGGAGCGGCGTGCCGTATGGACTGTATGTATTATTCGAATTCCGCTCTCAGCACCTGGAGCACGTGGTCTACCGTCTCCTCTTCGAGGTCGGCTTTCTCTACGAGCATTTCGCGTGGTGCCTCAAGCACCTTCTTTGCAGTGTTGAAGCCGATAGACTTGATGGCATCGATTACCCACTGGTCTATCTCGTCGGCAAACTCGTCGAGGTAGATGTCTTCCACCTCCTGGCCATCCTCCATGTCACGGAACACGTCGATGGTGTATTCTGTCAGCATACTTGCCAACTTGATGTTCATACCGCCACGGCCGATTGCCAATGATACCTCTTCCGGCTTGAGGAACACCTCTGCCTTGTGGTTCTCCTCGTCTACATTGATGTTGAGGACCTTTGCCGGACTGAGTGCGCGCTGGATGAAGAGCTTGGTGTTTGCGGTGTAGTTGATCACATCGATGTTCTCGTTGCACAGTTCTCTCACGATACCGTGAACGCGGCTACCCTTCACTCCCACACATGCTCCTACCGGGTCTATGCGCTCGTCGTAGCTCTCAACGGCGATCTTGGCTCTCTCTCCCGGCATACGTGCTATGCGCTGCACGGTGATGAGTCCGTCGGCAATCTCTGGCACCTCCTGTTCGAGCAGGCGCTGCAGGAACACCGGACTTGTGCGGCTGAGGATGATTTTCGGGTTGTTGTTCTCGTTGTCCACACGCAGGATGACAGCCTTTACGGTCTCTCCCTTGCGATACTGGTCGCGAGGAATCTGCTCTCCCTTAGGAAGGATAAGCTCGTTGTTCTCGTCGTCAACGAGGAGCACCTCTCTCTTCCACACCTGATAGACCTCAGCTGTGATTACCTGTCCCACACGGTCTTTGTATTTGTTGTAGAGGCTGTCGTGCTCGAGCTCGAGCACCTTTGAAGCCAAAGTCTGACGCAGGTTGAGGATGGCACGGCGTCCGAACTTGCTGAAGTCCACCTTCTCGCTCACGTCCTCACCCACCTCGTAGTCTGCCTGTATCTTGCGAGCCTCTGTGAGTGTTATCTCTTTGTTGTCGTCATGCTCCACGCCGTCGGCAACGACGGTACGGTTGCGGTATATCTCGAAGTCGCCCTTGTCGGGGTTCACGATGACGTCGAAGTTCTCGTCACTGCCGAAGATCTTCGCGATGACGTTGCGGAAGCTTTCCTCGAGCACGCTCATGAGAGTCGTTCTGTCGATATTCTTCGTTTCCTTGAATTCTTTGAAGGATTCGAACATGCTTACTGTTTCTTCTTCTTTCTTCAATGCTGCCATAGCTTATTTGAAACTTATTAAGTATTTTGTATATTTCACTGTGTTCATGCCGAAGGTCTTGTCAACGTCTTCTATTACCGGGCGCTTGGCTCCTTCCTTCTTCACTTTCTCTTTCACGGTGATGGTGAAATCGTCTCCATCCACACTCTTGAGCAGTCCTTTCCATTTCTTTCCGTCGGCGTCGAGCACTTCCACTTCTTTTCCGATGAAGTTGAGATACTGCTGTCTCACCTTGAAAGGCTGTCCGAGGCCGGCGCTGCCAACCTCCAATTCGTAGTCCTCGTCATCACGGTTGAGGTTGTCTTCTATGAAGCGGCTGAGCTGCACGCAATCCTCAATCCACACGCCATCTGCATGGTCGATCTCCACGACGATTCTGTCGTCTGGACTAATCTCAATGTCAACGAGGAAATAGTCTTTGTCCTCGAGCCACTGGTTAACTAATTTTTCAACTACGTTTTTGTCTATCATAAATAAAATAACTTGTGGTAATTCCCTTGAGGCGGCAAGAGAATGTCATCCATCAGAAAGTGTCGCCTGTCGGGGATTTAAAATAAAATGAGGAGCTCCTTCGGGGCTCCCCATTCCACTGAACGCTGCAAAGTTAACAATTATTATTAACGTGCGCAACGTTTTATGCATAAAATATGTGGTTTGTATCTGCTTTTTCTTCGTTTTTTAGCATTCTGCCATGAAGTATAGGCATTACCAACCATCAGATTCCGTCTTATTGCAGTTTCCAGGTCCGTTTCCTTTCCGGGAAACCGGATGTTTCCACGTACCGTCCCGACGCCTTCCGGCTGTTTATGCGTCGATGTTGGCGTATGTGGCGTTCTGCTCTATGAACTGGCGGCGTGGCTCCACGTCGTCGCCCATAAGCATAGAGAATATCTCGTCCGCCTCAGCGGCATTCTCTATGTTCACCTGCTTGAGCAGACGGGTCTTAGGATTCATTGTGGTGTCCCAGAGCTGCTCCGGGTTCATCTCTCCCAAACCTTTATATCGCTGTGTGTGGATATTCTTGTCGTCGTCCACGCCGTTGCCGTATTTGTCGAGGAACGCCTGACGCTGCTGCTCGGTGTAGCAGTATTCCTTCACCTTGTTCTTGAAGGTGCAGAGATACAGTGGCGGAGTGGCGATATAGAGATGTCCCTCCTGTATCACCTTCGGCATGAAACGATAGAAGAGCGTCATGATGAGCGTGTCGATGTGAGAACCATCGACGTCGGCATCGGTCATGATGATGATCTTGTCGTAGCGCAGCTTTTCGGTGTTCGCCTCCTTGTCTTCTTCGCCGTCCACTCCGAAGCGCACACCGATACTCTGGATGATGTTCATCACAGACTCGCTCTCGAACACCTTGTGCCACATCACCTTCTCCACGTTCAGGATCTTACCTCTGAGCGGCAGGATTGCCTGGGTGTAGCGGTCGCGGCCCTGCTTTGCCGAACCTCCGGCGGAGTCTCCCTCGACGAGGAATATCTCACACTCCTTCGGGTCACGATTGGAACAGTCGGCGAGTTTTCCCGGCAGTCCGCCTCCGGTCATCGGGTTCTTGCGCTGCACGCTCTCACGTGCCTTGCGTGCCGCGATACGCGCCGTAGCTGCAAGGATGACCTTCTCGCAAACCTGCTTCGCCTCTTTCGGATGCTCCTCCAGATAGTTTGTCAGCGCCTCCGACACGGCCTGCTGCACGGCTCCGGTAACCTCGTTGTTTCCGAGCTTCGTCTTTGTCTGTCCCTCAAACTGCGGCTCTGCCACCTTTATCGAGATTACGGCGGTGAGTCCCTCGCGGAAGTCCTCTCCGGCGATTTCTATCTTCGCCTTCTCGATCTGCTTTGAAATCACCGGGTCGCTGTCGGCGTATTTCTTCAGCGTGCGGGTGAGTGCCATACGGAAGCCCACAAGGTGTGTTCCTCCCTCTATGGTGTTGATATTGTTTACGTATGAATGGATATTCTCGCTATAGTCGGTGTTATACATGATAGCCACCTCGATTGGAATACCCTGCTTCTCGGTCTTCAGATAGATGACATCATCGAAGAGGTGGGTGCGATGGCGGTCGACGTAGCGCACGAACTCCTTCAGTCCCTCCTTGGCATGGAACACCTCCTGACGGGTCTTTCCCTCCTCGTCGGGACGCATATCGGTAAGCGTTATGGTGATGCCGGCATTCAGATATGCCAGCTCTCTCATTCGCTTGGCTATGATGTCGTACTTATACGTGGTGGTGGTAAATATGGTTGGGTCCGGCCAGAACTGCTGGCGTGTTCCCTGCTGGCCGGTCTCTCCCACTACCTTCACGGAATAGAGAGGCTTTCCCTTTTCGTATTCCTGCTGATAGATCTTGCCGTTGCGGAACACCTGCGAGAGCATCTTTGTGGAGAGCGCGTTCACACAACTCACACCCACTCCGTGGAGTCCTCCGCTGACTTTGTATGATCCCTTGTCAAACTTTCCTCCTGCGTGGAGCACCGTCATTACCACTTCGAGTGCCGACTTGTGGAGTTTCTCGTGCATGTCCACCGGAATACCACGTCCGTTGTCCTGCACCGTGATAGACTCGTCCTCGTTGATGGTAACCTCGATGTGCGTGCAATAGCCTGCCATCGCCTCGTCGATGGAGTTGTCCACGGTCTCGTTCACAAGGTGATGGAGACCTTTCTCACTGATATCGCCGATATACATGGCCGGACGCTTGCGCACAGCCTCAAGACCCTCCAGCACCTGAATGTTACTGGCGGAATAGTTGTTCTCGTTTATCTGATTGTCTGACATTGTTGATTTCTTGATTTTTTCAAGGGGCAAAGATAGTCAATTTTATTGACATAGGGAAATTTTCGGTTTAAAAAGTGTCGCCGTTCCTCTTCACCCTCGACATATTGGGGTTATTTCCAAACTGGCCATCAGATTCCGCATCTGCCAGGCCTTTGTTTTCACACACATAACGCTGCATCATCCTCACGCCACCATCGGCATGCAAAACGGCGATATGCCATAACATAACGATATGCCATAACGCAGAAATGCCACAATCTTCCGATTGCAGCATTCCGTATGATTCAATAACATTTTACATCGCCCCATAGTGCGACTCTTGACTTAGGCAAGGCTATTGATGTGCTGTGCCAAGCTTGACTTGATGTTAGCAGCCTTATTCTTGTGGATAAGGTTAGTCTTAGCCAGCTTGTCAAGAATCTTCTGTACGCTTGGGTACATCTTAACAGCCTCTTCCTTGTCTGTCATAGCGCGCAGTTTACGAACTGCATTACGCATAGTCTTTGCATAATATCTGTTGTGCAAATTCTTTTTCTTATCCTGGCGGATTCTTTTTAGTGATGATTTGTGATTTGCCATCTTGTTATTATCTTTTTATTTTTTATTGTAGTCCCTAGGAGAGTCGAACTCCTCTTTAGAGAATGAAAATCTCTCGTCCTAACCGATAGACGAAGGGACCATAATCGGATTTTGCGGTGCAAAGTTACGTCAACTTTATCATATACACAAATATTTTCAAGAAAAAATATTGAAATTCGTGCTTTTCTTGTTGTTTTTAAGGATTTTACGCCCTTCGAATGAGGTTTTTTGATAATTTTGCCGACAAATATGACTTTCAACATCAATTGCATAGTGCTCCACGCCTTCATGTTCAACGATTCGAAAATGATGGTAGACGTGCTCTCCAGAGAGGAGGGCAGGCTGTCGTGCGTGCTAAACATAGGGCGGTCGAAGGCGGGCCGCGGGCGCCGCCAACTGTTCCAACCCCTGTCGATTCTCGAACTGACTCTCGACCGCAAGGCACCGGGACTACTCGCCACAGTGAAAGACGCTCATGTGGCAGTGGCTTTCGCCAATATCCCCTTCGACCCCTACAAACTCGCCATATCGATGTTTCTCGCCGAATTCATTGCCAACGTCACGCGGTCAGAAAAGGAATCGGAGGTTCTCTTCGACTACATATCTGAGAGTCTGCAGTGGCTCGACGGAGCGAGAAAGGATTTTTCGAACTTCCATCTTGTGTTCATGATGCGCCTGACGAGGTTTGTGGGATTCTTTCCCAACCTTGAGGACTACAGCGAGGGATGCGCCTTCGACATGCAGAACGGATGTTTCGTGGACTGGGCACCGCAGCAGAGGGGATTCCTCACGGGCGACGACGCCACCAAGATGCAGACTCTGATGAGAATGAACTACGACAACATGCGACTCTTCAAGATGTCGCACGCCGACCGCAACCGATGTCTCGACGTTATAACAGACTACTACAGGCTGCACGTGGCTGACTTCCGCGAAATGAAGTCGCTCTCCATTCTGAGGGAATTGTTTGCCTGACCTTCATTCCAAACACCGGTTTTGCTCTTCTATTACCTATTATATATAGAGACGCACACATGCACGGCAATCGGAAAAGGACGGAACATGACACAGCATCGCTAATGCCCCACCCTTCCGGACATACCAGACAAATACTGAAACATAATCGTCAGCACTGAAACCGGACAGGACACAAGACTCGTCACCAATCCCAACCATTGCAGCAAGGGAAAACAAACAATGCTTTGGAATTAGAATATTTTAACTCTTTACGGTGCTTAATTGTTAAATCATACATTTTACAAATATGTATAAAAGTTATACATATTACTGATTCTTAATGACCAGATGGGACTTCAAGCATTTAGTCCGGACCATCAACAGCCAGAGGAGATCTCACTCCATTTTACTCCAAATTCCATATTGGCAAAAAACAATCGCCACAAAACCATCAGGCCATCTGTTTTCAATGCAATACCTACACAAACAGACTACTGACAACCAGATTGTTAACAGCCAGATGATTATCCGCGAGTTATCCGGATGATTCGCAGACAGGAGAAGCTGCCAGACGACAGGAATCTGATGAATTGAATCCGGATGGCAGGAATTAAAACAAAATCCCCAAAAGGCCAAATGACCGATTTGGGTTAAAACTGGAATATGAATATTGTGACATGCCCCAATTGGACAAGGCGTCTGATATGTTAAATAATATATCTTCATTTGTGAACTCTTATTAATTTATTTAGTTCCAAAAGCCTCATCTACCCACCCCGCCACCTGCCCTCATTAGACACCAAGTAATGAAGAGAAATCAAAAAAAAATACTGAAAAGAGGAAAATTGTGGGGAAAAGTGGCGGAGTGTGGGGGAAAATGTGTAACTTTGAAGCCCAATAACCCATTAAGATGTACGTATGCGATTTTTAGGTAACATAGAGGCAAAGATCGACGCGAAGGGACGTGTGTTCCTCCCCGCAACTTTCCGCAAGGTATTGCAAGCCAGCGGAGAGGAAAACCTCGTGTTGCGCAAAGACGTGTTCCAGCCATGCCTCGTGCTCTACCCGGAAAGCGTATGGAACGAGCAGATGGACGAGCTTCGGTCAAGGCTCAACCGCTGGAACAGGGAGCATCAGCGCATCTTCAGACAGTTCGTGAGCGACGTGGAAGCGATTTCGCTCGACGGCAACGGCAGATTCCTGATTCCAAAGAGATACGTCGACATGGCTGCGATAAGCGGACAGGTGAAATTCATCGGCATGGGCGACTCGATAGAGATCTGGAGCGAAGGAAACACCGCGGACCCGTTTATGGAGCCCGACGAATTCGGCGCCGCTCTGGAGAGCATTATGGGTGACCCCTCGCCGGCGGATGCCGACAACGGGAAAGTGAATGACAATATTGCTGGAAACTAAAGAAAAAACTAAATAAAACAATGGCTACCATCATCGATACATATCACGTGCCGGTATTGCTCGAAGAGAGCGTCGGCGGACTTGACATCAAACATGACGGGACATACGTCGACGTGACGTTCGGCGGTGGCGGTCACAGCCGCAGAATACTGCAGGAGCTGGACGGTGGCGGACACCTGTACAGCTTCGACCAGGATGCGGATGCGGAAAAGAACGTGAGTCCGCAGGACAACTTCACATTCGTGAGGAGCAACTTCAGATATCTCAAGAACTGGATGCGCTACTACGGAGTGGAAGGACTCGACGGACTGCTTGCCGACCTGGGGGTGTCGAGCCACCATTTCGACGACGAGACGAGAGGGTTCTCATTCAGATTCGACGCACCGCTCGACATGAGGATGAACAAAAGGGGCGGAGAGAATGCCGCCGACCTTGTGAACGAGAGGTCGGAAGAGGAACTCGCCGACATGTTCTACCTCTACGGTGAACTGAAGAACTCAAGGCGCATAGCAAAAGCCATCGCCAAAGCGAGGGAGCAGAAGCCGATACTGACGACACAGGACCTGATGGATGCCACGCTGCCACTGTTTCCAAAGGAAAGGGGAAAGAAGGACATGGCGAGGATGTTCCAAGCGCTGCGCATCGTGGTGAACCACGAGATGACGGCACTGAAGGAGATGCTCGCCTCTGCCACGGAACTGCTGAAACCGGGCGGCAGGCTGTCGGTGATAACATACCATAGCCTGGAGGACAGGATAGTAAAGAACTTCATGAAGACGGGAAATGCTGAAGGCAAGACGACACAGGACTTCTTCGGAAGGGTGGAGACACCGTTCAGACTCGTCAACAACAAGGTGATAGTGCCATCCGACGAAGAACAGCAGGTCAACCCGCGAAGCAGAAGCGCAAAACTGAGAATTGCAGAGAAAAGAGAACCGGCCGACAAATAGTGGAGACGAACAAAAGAAATGAAAGAAGACTATACTGACATAAACGCCGAAGAGGGAACGACACCGACACTGACAGATACGGACGGACACCGGACGGAACCTCTCGCCAGCCAACACGACGCCAACACCGACGCCGCAACGACTGACACTGCCGACACGACAGCATCCGCCGACACGACGGAAAAGAGGAAGACGGACGTGGAGGCTACCGGCGAAAGCCTGGAAAGCCAAGAGGCAAGAAAGGAACTGAAACGCATTGTGGAGGAGATTGCCAGAGAGGACGAACGGCCGATGTCGTCGAACTTCTCGCTCAAGAAAATCCTCGGCGGCGAATTCCTGCAGGCAAAGATAATAAAACAGTACAAATGGCTCATCGTGATAATCGTGGGCTTCATGATAGTATATGTGTCAAACAGATACAGCTGCGACCAGAAGAGAATACAGATTTCAAAGCTCAACAAGGAGCTGGAAGAAGCGAAGTTCAGGGCGATGACGACAACAAGCGAACTGACGAAGATAAGCCGCGAGAGCAACGTGCTGCAGATGCTGCAGAACTGCAAAGACAGCGTGCTGCATATTCCTAACCAGCCACCTTATATTATAAACGTACCGGAACAATGAATACAAACAGACAGCAAAACTTGGCCAAATCGGTGAAGAGATACAGGATAATAGCCTGGATTGCCGTGCTTATCTGCCTGTTGATCATCGGAAAGGTGGTTTATGTGGGCACTCTGAAGCGTGAATACTGGATGAAAGTGGCGGAACAGAAAAAGGTAAAGGAAAAGCCGGAACCTGCCGAACGCGGAAACATACTGAGCTGCGACGGAAGGCTCCTGTCCGGAACACTGCCGGAATATGACCTTATAATAGACTTCAGCGTGTGTCAGGAGTGGCGCGACTCCATGTGGAGAGCCGATTTCCCGAAAATCTGCGCCGGGCTGCACCGTATATTTCCTGACAAAAGCGAGGAGTATTTCCGCGACAGACTGCAGGAGGGATACGACAAGAAGAACAAGAGCTGGAAAATAATAAAGAGGCGAGCTACCTTCGAGGAGATGACGGAGGTGAAACGGCTGCCGGTGTTCAGAGAGCCAAGACTGAGAGGAGGATTCCACGAAGTGGAGCATACGACGAGGAAGAAGCCCTTCGGGTCGCTCGCAAGCCGAACAATCGGTGACCTAATAATAAGTAACGGGCAGCCGAAATGCGGACTGGAACAGTCGTTCAACAAATACCTGAGCGGCACACCGGGAAAGAAGCGCATACGCAAGGTGTTCGACAAGACGATACCTGAGATAATCGTGCCGCCGGTGGCCGGATGCGACATCATAACGACAATCGACGTGGGAATGCAGGACCTCTGCGAGAGGGCGCTCCTGGAGAAGCTGAAGGAAATCAACGGCAACGTGGGAGTGGCTATCGTGATGGAGGTGAGCACCGGCGACATCAAGGCAATGGTGAACATGTCGAAACTCGCAAGCGGCGACTATGCCGAGATAAAGAACAACGCCGTGTCTGACCTGCTCGAACCGGGTTCGGTGTTCAAGACGGCATCGATAATGGTGGCACTCGACGACGGAGTGGTGGACACTACTTATATGGTGGACACCGGAGGCGGAGTATGGGACATGTACGGAGCGAAGATGAGAGACCACAACTGGTCATCAGGCGGTTATCAGACGATATCACTGCCTCGTACGCTGGAGGTGAGTTCCAACATCGGAGTGAGCCGGATTATCGACAGATACTACGGCAAGAACCCGGAGAAATTCGTTGAGGGACTACGACGCATCGGAATGGGAGCACCACTGAACCTGCCGTTCAAAGGAGCGGGAAAGGCGCAGATACGCATGCCGAAGAAAAACAAACGTGGGCAATACACCAACTGGTATGGTACCACGCTGCCGTGGATGAGTATCGGATATGAGACTCAGGTGCCGCCGATATACACGCTGACCTTCTACAACGCCATCGCAAACAACGGAAAGATGGTGGCGCCGAGATTCGTGAAGAGCGTGGTGAAAGACGGACAGGTGGTGAAGGATTTCCCCACCGTGGTGGTGAAGGAGAAGATCTGCAAGGAGAAGACTCTCAAGGAAATGCAGACAATCCTATACCACGTGGTGAGTCAAGGATTGGGCAAAGCTGCCGGTTCGGAATCGTTTAAGGTGGCGGGCAAGACCGGTACTGCACAGATTTCAAAAGGACGGTCGGGATACAAGAGCGGACCGATGAACTATCTCGTCAGCTTCGCCGGATATTTCCCTGCCGACGCTCCACGATACAGCTGCATCGTATGCATACAGAAACCGGGACTGCCGGCATCGGGAGGAAGACAGAGTGGTGCCGTGTTCCACAAGATATCGGAGGGGATAATGGCTCAAAGCCTGAAGCTGCTCGCATCCGATGCACGCACACCGGACGCTCTGCTGACGCCGGAAGTGAAAAACGGCAACATGCTTGCCGCCGACTATGTGCTGGCACATCTCGGTGTGAAGACCAACGAGGGATGGAACGGCAGCTATGCAAACGGAAACCCGATATGGGGAAAGGCCGAGAGCAACAACAGGATGGTGACGCTGACCAAGGGAAAGGCGTATGCCAAAAACCTGATGCCAGACGTGATAGGAATGGGAGCCCGCGACGCCGTGTACATCACGGAGACAAGAGGTCTGAAGGTGACTATCTACGGCAGAGGAAAGGTGTATGAGCAGAGTATAGCAGCTGGCTCGAAGATAAGGAAGGGACAGCGCTGCGTGATAAAGCTCAGGAACTGACGTTGACACCCTAATGAATGAAGTTTGACACCCTAATGTACAGAAGGGCAGACTACGGAGGGGAAAATCAAGGAAAATAAAGAAAACAACATAACATATATAAAGAAAGACTATGGTACTGGAAGAACTTATCAAAGGACTGAAGACGGTCAGCGTCTGCGGTCAGACAGACATAGAGATAACTGGCGTGAACATCGACTCACGCCGAATCAAGGAGGGACACCTGTTCATCGCACAGCGCGGAACCCAGGTGGACGGACACAAGTTCATACCTAAGGCTATCGAACTTGGCGCAAAGGCTGTACTCTGCGAGGTTTTGCCAGAGGAGAAAGCCGAGGGAGTGACATATGTGCAGGTGGAATCCACTGAGGACGTGGCAGGAAAGGTTGCCACGATATTCTATGGTGACCCATCGAGGAAACTGAAACTCGTGGGAGTGACGGGAACGAACGGCAAGACGACAATCGCCACATTATTATATAATATGTTCCGCAAGTTGGGATACAAATGCGGACTGCTGTCTACCGTGTGCAACTACATCGAGGACGAGGCGGTTCCTGCCGACCACACCACACCGGACCCTATCGAGCTGAACTATCTGCTCAGCAGGATGGTGGACGCCGGATGCCAGTATGCCTTCATGGAGTGCAGCTCCCACGCCATAGCACAGAAGCGCATCGGAGGACTGGACTTTGCTGGAGGACTGTTTACAAACCTGACACGCGACCATCTGGACTACCACAAGACGTTTGAGAACTACCGCAATGCAAAGAAGGCATTCTTCGACCAGCTGCCGAAGACAGCGTTCGCCATAACGAATGCCGACGACAAGAACGGCATGGTGATGGTGCAGAACACGAAGGCTACGGTGAAGACATACTCCACACGCACAATGGCTGACTTCAAGGCAAAGATCCTTGAATGTCACTTCGGCGGCATGTATCTCGAAATCGACGGCAGAGAAGTGGGAGTGCAGTTCATCGGTAAGTTCAACGTCAGCAACCTGCTCGCCGTATATGGTGCTGCCGTGATGCTGGGCGAGAAACCGGAGAACGTACTCCTCGTGATGAGCACGCTGAAGAGCGTGAGCGGAAGACTCGACCCCATACAGTCGCCAGAGGGCTACACGGCTATCGTGGACTATGCACACACTCCTGACGCACTGGAGAACGTGCTCAATGCCATACATGAAGTGCTCGAAGGAAAGGGCCATGTGATAACGGTTTGTGGCGCCGGCGGAAACCGTGACAAGGGCAAGCGTCCTTTGATGGCGCAAGAGGCGGTGAAGCAGAGCGACAAGGTGATAATAACGAGCGACAACCCAAGATTTGAGGAGCCGCAGGATATAATCAACGACATGCTTGCCGGACTGGACGACCAGCAGATGAAGAAAGTGGTAAGCATCGTTGACCGTCGTGAGGCCATCCGCACCGCCTGCATGCTGGCACAGAAGGGCGACGTGATACTCGTTGCCGGAAAGGGCCATGAGGACTATCAGGAAATAAAGGGAGTGAAACATCACTTCGACGACAAGGAGGTGCTGAGAGAGGCTATGGGCATCAAATAAGGATGCGGAAAGCCAAATACTCACATCATCGAAGCAATCCCCGACGCCTGACGGAAGACAGACTACGGGACAAACAAAAAGTGAAACGAATATAATATATCATGTTATACTATCTATTCAGATTCTTAGACCAGTTCGGCATTCCGGGAAGCCACATGTGGGGATACATCTCGTTCCGCGCATTGCTCGCCCTGATTCTCTCGCTCGCCATCTCGGCATGGTTCGGAGAGAAGTTCATAAAATACTTGAAGAGCAAGCAGATAACAGAGGTGCAGCGCGATGCCAAGATAGACCCGTTCGGGGTGAAGAAAATCGGCGTGCCTTCAATGGGAGGCATCATCATCATTGCCGCCATACTGCTGCCGGTGCTGCTGCTCGGACGAATGAGGAACATTTATCTCATCCTAATGATCATCACGACGATATGGCTGGGATTCCTCGGCGGACTCGACGACTACATCAAGATTTTCCGCCACAACAAGGAGGGACTGCCGGGCAAGTTCAAGATCGTGGGACAGATAAGCATCGGACTCATCGTGGGACTGGTGTTGTGGCTGAGTCCTGACGCCAAAATAAACGAGAATCTGAGCATGAAGAAGATGAACGGCACGGAGGTGGTGGTGAAACACCGCCCTGAAGCACAGAAGTCACTGAAGACGACGATACCGTTCGTGAAGGGTCACAACCTGGACTACTCCAACATCATGTCGTTCTGCGGCAAATACAAGACGGCGGCAGGATGGATTCTCTTCGTGATAATGACAATCCTCGTGGTGACGGCTGTTTCCAACGGTGCTAACCTGAACGACGGAATGGACGGCATGTGTGCGGGAAACTCCGCAATAATAGGTGTGGCGCTGGGAATATTCGCCTATGTCAGCAGTCACATAGAATATGCGGCATATCTGAACATCATGTATATACCGGGCTCACAGGAGCTTGTGGTGTTCATGTGTGCCTTCGTGGGAGCGTTGGTGGGATTCCTTTGGTATAACTCGTATCCGGCCCAGGTGTTCATGGGCGACACGGGATCGCTGACCATCGGCGGCATCATCGGTGTATGTGCCGTAATTATACACAAGGAACTGATGCTGCCGATACTGTGTGGCATATTCTTCGTGGAGAGCCTCAGCGTGATACTGCAGGTCTACTACGCCAAGTTAGGAACAAGGAGAGGCGTGAAGCAGCGACTGATAAAGCGTGCTCCTCTGCACGACACGTTCCGCACTACGGACGACCAGCTCGACCCGAACATCAAGTATGTGTTCAAAAAGCCGCACACGGCTATCCATGAGTCGAAGATCACCATCCGCTTCTGGATAATGACAATCATCCTGGCTGCAATGACCATCATCACGCTGAAGATGAGATAAAAAGGGAGAAGAAAAGAATAAAATAGAAGGTATTATATAGCAAAAGTAATATGAAAAGAATTGTTATACTTGGAGCTGGCGAGAGTGGAGCCGGAGCTGCCGTATTGGCAAAGAAAGAGGGTTTCGACGTGTTCGTGTCTGACATGTCGGCCATCAAGGACAAATACAAGAAGCTCCTTGACGACCACGGCGTGGAATGGGAGGAAGGCCACCACACCGAGGAGAAGATTCTCAACGCTGACGAGATAATAAAGAGTCCGGGCATACCGAAGGAGGCTCCGATGATAAGAAAGTGTATGGAGAAGAACATACATATCATCAGCGAGATTGAGTTCGCCGGAAGATACACACACTCCAAGATGGTGTGCATAACGGGAAGCAACGGAAAGACGACTACAACGTCGCTTATCTATCATATATTCAAGAACGCAGGTTATGACGCCGGACTGGCCGGCAACATCGGAAAGAGCCTGGCGCTGCAGGTGGCGGAGGAGCCTCATGAATACTATATCATAGAACTCAGCTCCTTCCAGCTTGACGACATGTATGACTTCAGGGCAAACATCGCCATCCTGCTGAACATCACACCGGACCATCTGGACCGCTACGACTTCTGCATGCAGAACTATGTGGACGCAAAGATGAGGATTCTGCAGAACCAGACACAGGAGGACTCTTTCATCTACTGGAACGATGACCCTGTGATAAAGAAGGAACTCGACAAATATGACATCAAGGCTGTGAAGTGTCCGTTCTCCGAGCTGAAAGAGAAGGGTTCCATCGGTTATATCGAAGAGGGACAGTACAAGATTGAATACCCCACTCCGTTCAACATGGAGCAGGAGGAACTGAGCCTCACGGGCAAACACAACATTTATAACTCTTTGGCTGCCGGTATCGCATCAAACATCGCCGGCATCAAGAAGGAGGAAATACGCAAGAGCCTGAGCGACTTCCCCGGTGTGGAGCACAGACTGGAGAAGGTTGCCACCGTGGGGGGCGTGCTCTACGTGAACGATTCGAAAGCTACCAACGTGGATGCATGCTGGTATGCCCTCGAAAGCATGAAGACACCTACCATCCTCATCATCGGTGGAAAGGACAAAGGCAACGACTACAACGAGATAAAGGATTTGGTGAAGAAGAAATGTGCGGGCATCGTATATCTCGGTGCTGACAACAAGAAACTGCATGATTTCTTCGATGGAATGGGTATTCCGGTGGCTGACACGCATTGTATGAAAGACTGCGTGGAGGCATGCGAGAAGATGGCAAAGCCGGGATATACGGTACTGCTGAGCCCTTGCTGCGCAAGCTTCGACCTGTTCAAGAACATGGAGGACAGAGGCGAACAGTTCAAGACTCTCGTCAGGAACTTGTAAATTCCATATATTACACAATAAACTGAAAGCATAGGAGACATAGGCAGAAAATGGCAGAAGAGACTACGACAGAGAAAAAAGTTGTCACAAGGAAGATAAAGGGCGACCCTGTGATATGGGGAGTCTTCATCATGCTGTGTATAATAAGCATCATCGAGGTGTTCAGCGCTTCGAGCAACTTGACCTACAAGACTTCCAACTACTGGGGACCGATATGCAAACATGTGTTCCTGCTCGGATGGGGAGTGTTGTTCATGCTGGCAACGATGAACCTGAAATGCAAATATTTCAAGCTCGTCATGCCGCTGGCATTGCTCATATCGTTCGTATTGCTCATAATCTGCTTTTTCGTAGGTGCCGTGAACGATGGCCACAGATGGATTCCAATACCGGTAATCGGCATGAAATTCCAACCCTCTGAAATGGCTAAAGGAGCCGTGGTGCTCGCCGTGGCAACAATACTGAGCGCCATGCAGACGGAAACGGGTGTCGACAAGAGGGCATTCAAATTCATCATCACCGTCAGCGGCGGCTTCATAATTCTCATAGGATTGGAAAACCTCTCTACGGCAGCACTGCTGGGTGCTGTGGTGCTGATGATGATGTGGATAGGAAGAATCCCCAAGAGGCAGTTAGGCAAACTGATGGGATTTCTTGCCATTTTGGCCGTGGGTGGATTGATCATCGTAATGGCCTTCGGACACGACAAGGAGAAAGAGGCTGAAGAGGACCCGAGGATGGCTATGGTGGACAAGAACAAGGTCAAGGCAACAGACAAAGAAGATAGCAAAAAACCGAAATTGTTCCACCGCCTTGACACTTGGAAGAGCCGTATAGACAAGTTCCTCGACGGCAAAGATGTTCCGCCGGAGAAATTCGACCTCAACAATGACGCACAGGAGGGATATTCACAGATTGCCATAGCATCATCAAACATGATGGGCAAAGGACCGGGAAACTCCACGATGAGAGACTACCTGCCACAGGCTTTCAGCGACTTCATCTACTCCATAATCATTGAAGAGATGGGACTGATAGGTGCCGTGGGTGTGTGTCTGCTGTATATAATACTGCTGTTCCGCACCATGACGATAGCGAGCAGATGTGCCAACACCTTCCCGGCACTGCTGATAATAGGAATAGCACTGATGCTTGTCACACAGGCTCTGTTCAATATGGGCGTGGCTGTGGGATGGCTGCCGGTGACCGGTCAGCCGCTGCCGCTGATAAGCAAGGGCGGAACTTCTTCTATAATGAACTGCGTGTATATCGGAATGATACTGAGCGTGAGCCGGTCGGCAAAGAAGAAGAATGAAACAGCTCACATTCCCACAGCAACGCCGATAGCAGCATAAGCATTGAAACGACCGGCAAAGGTCATGAAAAAGATCAAAGGGAAAGATAACCGGTAAAGGTTGATAAAGGAAAAGACATCTGCGAGACAGCATATCTACTGCGGATGAAGTAACAAAGAAACAAAATTTCTGAACAATGGATAATGAACTGAGGATTGTAATCAGCGGTGGCGGCACTGGAGGCCATATATTCCCTGCCGTATCTATCGCAAATGCCATAAAGGCGAAGCGCCCGGAGGCAAAGATTCTGTTTGTCGGAGCACTTGGCAGAATGGAAATGCAGCGTGTGCCGGCAGCAGGATACGAAATCAAAGGTCTGCCCGTCAGAGGACTGATACGTCCACTGTGGTCGCCGAAAAACATCGGTGTGCTCATAGATTACCTGAAGAGCAAGGGTATGGCGAAGAAGATCATCAAAGACTTCAAGCCGATGGCTGCAGTGGGAGTGGGAGGATATGCAAGTGGAGCGACTCTCGACGCGGCACATGCCCTGGGCATCCCAAGTCTTATCCAGGAGCAGAACTCATACGCAGGAAAAACCAACAAGATGCTTTCGACGAAGGCTGACAAGATATGCGTTGCCTACGACGGCATGGAGCGTTTCTTCCCTGCTGACAAGATAATGATGACGGGAAATCCCGTCAGACAGAATATCGTGAATGCGGAGATAAGCCATGAGGATGCGGTGAAACAGTTCGGACTCGACCCGGAGAAGAAGACGATACTCATAGTGGGTGGCAGCCTCGGAGCACGCACCGTGAACGAGAGCGTATTGGCTCATCTCAAGGAGATAAAGGAGTCGGGAGTGCAGTTCATATGGCAGACCGGCAAATACTACCACGAGAGCATCATGCAGAAAATGGCATCCCACAATGACATGCCGATGCTGAAGGTGATGGACTTCATATCCGATATGGGAGCGGCATACAAGGCTGCCGACCTCGTGATAAGCCGTGCTGGAGCAAGCAGTATCTCGGAATTCTGTCTGATAGGCAAACCTGTGATACTGGTGCCATCGCCAAATGTGGCAGAAGACCACCAGACAAAGAACGCCATGGCACTGGTGGAGAAGGACGCCGCGCTGATGGTGAAAGATGTGGAGGCAAAGGACAATGTTATAAAGCTCGCACTGACAACAGTGGGCGATGCGGCAAAACTGGAGAGCCTTGCAACAAACGTGAAGAAACTCGGTCTGCCCCACTCCGCCGACATCATTGCCGACGAGGTGTTGAAACTGGCGGAAAACAAAAAATGACAAACAAATACAAATCCCTGACAATACAGTAGCTGAATCGGAAGGCTAATTCCTGAAAGCAGCTTGGAAAGGCTGACGCTATTGTGGAGAAAAACAAAGAAGCAATGGAACTGAAAGATATAAAAGCAGTATATTTCGTAGGAGCCGGCGGCATCGGTATGAGCGCCATAGCTCGCTATTTCATACATAAAGGACTCGTGGTGGCCGGTTACGACAAGACACCATCGAAACTGACAGAACAGCTGGAGAAAGAGGGTATGCTCATCCACTATGAGGAAAACGTGGACGAGATTCCCCATGCATGCAAGAAACCGGCATCGACTCTCGTTGTTTACACACCTGCCATTCCGCAGGAACACAAGGAACTGGTATATTTCCGCGAGAACAACTTCGACGTGGAGAAGAGAGCACAGGTGCTCGGTATGCTGACACGCACTCACAAGGGGCTTTGCGTGGCAGGCACTCACGGCAAGACAACGACATCAACGATGTGTGCCCATATCATGCATCAGAGTTCTATAGACTGCAACGCTTTCCTCGGCGGCATATCAAAGAACTACGGCACAAACTATATCCTCAGCGAAAAGAGCGACTACGTGGTGATAGAGGCCGACGAGTTCGACCGCAGCTTCCATTGGCTCCGTCCTTGGATGAGCGTGATCACCTCTACCGACCCTGACCACCTCGACATATACGGCACCAAAGAGGCTTATCTCGAAAGCTTCCGCCACTACACCACTCTGATACAGCCAGGAGGCGCACTCATAATCCACAAAAACCTGGAGATGAAGGCTGACGTGCAGGATGGAGTGAAGGTGTATACATACAGCCGCGATGAAGGTGACTTCCATGCGGAGAACGTGAAGATCGGAAACGGAGAAATCACTTTTGACTTCATATCGCCGGTGGAAAGCATCAAGAACGTGAAGCTCGGACAGCCGGTGCCTATCAATATAGAGAATGGTGTGGCTGCTATGGCTATGGCTCAGCTTAACGGCTGCAATGCAGAGGAACTGAAATACGGAATGAAGACTTATCATGGAGTGGACCGCCGGTTCGACTTCAAGATAAAGACCGACAAGCTCGTGTTCATGAGCGACTACGCACATCACCCTAAGGAGATATACCAGAGTGCTAAAAGCATGAGGGAACTATATAAGGACAAGAAGATAACTGTTATCTTCCAGCCTCATCTCTATACAAGGACAAGAGACTTCTACAAGGACTTCGCCGACAGCCTCAGCCTGCTCGACCGCGTGGTGCTCTGCGACATCTATCCTGCCCGTGAGGAACCGATACCTGGTGTGACATCGAAACTGATATACGACAATCTGAAACCGGGAGTGGAGAAGGAGATGATACACAAGGAGGACGTATTGAAGTTTGTAGAAGACAACGATTTCGAGGTGCTCGTCGTACTTGGTGCTGGCGACCTTGACAACTACGTGCCTCAAATAGAGAAGATACTGGAGAAAAGGAAATAAACACTACCTGCCGGCGAGCGTCCCTGACTGTCAAGGAAGTGGCTCGCTGGCAGGCTGAATGGAAATGCGACCAAAATACAAGAAACTAATACTGCTGATGCTCGATGTCATACTCTTGGTGTATGTCTTCGTAGCGATGATCTCGTTCAACAAACCGGACGAGAGCAAAAACGTGTGCACAGAGGTGAACATCGTTATCGCCGACCAGAATGCCAACGGCTTCCTCACCGCCAACGAGGTGAAGAAGATGATGAAGGACAGCAGGATGTATCCTCTGAACTTCAAGATGACGGACATACAGCCAAGGCTGATAGAAGACCTGCTGTGCAAGAGCCCGTTCGTGAAGACAGCGGAATGCTACAAGACGAAAGACAACAAGGTGTTCGTGAGCATCACGCAGCGACTGCCGGTGATAAGGATAAAGAGCGAGAGGGGCGACGACTACTATCTCGACGACAAAGGAGGAATAATGCCCAACACCAGCTATACCTCTGACCTGATAATAGCCACGGGCAACATCAGACAATCGTTCGCACGCAACTACATCGCGCCAATGGCAAATATCATAATGGCAAACGACCTGTGGAAGAACATGATAGAGCAGATCAACGTGCTGTCGGACGGTGGAATAGAAATAGTGCCGCGAATCGGAGACCACGTGGTATTCCTCGGATACATGCCTCAGACAAGATATGCATCCAAACGGAAGGAGAAGATTGCTGCATTCGTGGATACGAAACTCACACGACTGGAGAAATTCTACAAATATGGTCTGAGCCAAGTGGGATGGAACAAATATCCGTATATAAGCCTGGAATTCGACAACCAGATAATCTGCAAGAAGGACAGGAACGCCAAAGACAATCAGGAGACCGCCCCGCAATCGCCTCAGCAGGAACAAAAGCCTGATGCCAACACTCCTGCCGCCCAGCAGTCTGGCGACAGCCATCAGGAAAAGCCGCAGAACGACAGACAAAAGACTGAAAAGAACGAGGCTGAGAAGAACAGTCATAATACAAAGGACAAAAAGACTGAAAGGAAGGAGAACAACCGGAAAAAGTCGGATAAAGCTGCTGACAAAAAGAAGACCGACGGCAAGAGGTCGGACAGAGAGAAAGCTGCAGACAGGAAGTCTTCCGAGAAGAAAGCAGACAAGAAGAAGTCTGCCGAGAAGAAATCGGGAAGCAAAAGGTCTACCGACAAGAACAGACGGTCATAAACCAAGAAACAAATAAAAGCAACCCCATAAAAAATAAGCAATATGCCAGCAAAGGATTTTATAGTAGCAATAGAACTGGGCTCGTCGAAGCTAAGAGGAATAGCAGGACGAAAGAACAATGACGGAAGCATCAGCGTTTACGCCATGGCCAGCGAAGACTCCTCAACGTATATCAAGAAGGGAACGGCACACAACCTGGAGAAGACAATCCAGGGCATCACCAACATCATCGGAAAGCTGAAAGCCGCCCTCAACAGGGAGATTTCGCAGGTGTATGTAGGAGTCAGCGGACAGTCAATCTTCAGCGTCAAGAACGAAATCGTGCGCGACCTGCCGAAAGACACGCTCATCACACAACAGATGGTGAACGAACTGATGGACACTAACCGCAACAAGACATATTCAGACAAGCAAATCCTTGATGTTGCCATACAAGAATACAAAGTGGGCAATGACTACGAGAACGACCCCGCAGGAATTCAGGCTGACCAGCTGACTGGAAACTTCCTCAACATCCTGTGGCGCAAATCGTTCTACGACAAGCTCACCAACTGTTTCGACAAGGCAGGGATAAAGATTGCCGAACTCGACATCGCTCCGCTGGCACTTGCCGACTGTATTCTCGATGATACACGCAAGAGGGCTGGCTGCATGCTTGTGGATATGGGTGCGGCAACGACCACAATGCTCGTATACCACAAGAACATACTGCGCCACATCGCCGTGATTCCTCTCGGAAGCAGCAACATAACCAAGGACATCGCCTCGGCAAACATCGAAGAGGATGTGGCTGAGAAGATGAAGATAAAATACGGCAGCGCATATACCGAACTGGAAGAGCGTGACAAGACTATGGAATACTCCGTCACACCGGAGCAGACCATCTCAAGCGAAAAGTTCCAGCAGATTGTGGAAGCCCGCATACAGGAGATAATAGAGAACGTGTGGGCACAGGTGCCTACAGAATACAAGAAGAAACTGAACGGCGGCATCGTAATCACCGGCGGTGGTTCCAACATGAAGAACATCACCAAGGCTTTCAGCAAGAAGACGGAGATTGACAAGATAAACATCGTGCAGTTCATCAACGACACCGTGACGACGACCAAGAACATCAACCTCCCCCACGACGGTACGCTGAACACCCTGCTGGGACTGCTCATGAAGGGTGACCTGAGCTGCGACGGAGGCGAGATAAAGACTTCTCTCTTCAATGAAAGCAACCAGCCCGAACAACCTGCTCTGACAAAGACACAGCCTACGGAGCCAAACTATGTGGCTGGTGGAACGGCAGGAGTGAGGACTCCGGCAGAAATTGCCGCTGCTGCGGAACTGCAACGCAAGCAGGACAACGACGAATGGACAAAGGCCGTTGCCGACAACACCATCGGTGCATACCAGAGCTACAAGGAGAAATATCCTAACGGACTGCACACCGAAGAGGCTACAAAGATAATCGAGGAGATTCAGAACAAAGAATCCAAGCCGAAAGACAATATAATCAAGAGGGGCATCTCGGTATTCAAGAGGTGGATTACTGAAGAAAACGAAGAATAATACTACCGACATAAACGAGACATAAGAGAGAGAAAATACAAAACTGGTAAACAACGAAAGTATATAAGAGATATGGCAGACGATAAGAAAATAGGCATGATGGCATCAGCCTTCGGCGAGCCGGACAAGCCAAGCAGCATAATAAAAGTCATCGGAGTGGGCGGTGGCGGCGGCAATGCCGTAAACCACATGTACCGCGAAGGTATACACGACGTCACATTCGTTCTCTGCAACACCGACAAGAAGGCCCTTAACGACTCTCCTGTCCCCGTGCACCTGCAACTCGGAAAAGAGGGACTGGGAGCCGGAAACAAGCCTGAGAAGGGACGCCAAGAGGCAGAAGACAGTGAGGAGGAGATAAAGCACATGCTCAACGACGGCACCAAGATGGTGTTCATCACTGCCGGAATGGGTGGCGGCACCGGTACGGGTGCCGGTCCTGTAGTGGCACGCATCGCCAAGGAGATGGGTATCCTCACCGTGGGCATCGTGACCATCCCGTTTGAATGGGAAGGCAAGAAGAAGATTCTGCAGGCACTCACCGGTGTTGAGAAGATGGCACAGAACGTGGACGCCCTGCTTGTGATAAACAACCAGCGCCTCTTTGACATTTATCCTGAACTATCGCTCATCGACGCCTTCGGCAAGGCCGACGACACACTGAGCGTGGCGGCAAAGAGCATCGCCGAGATAATCACGATGCACGGAATCATAAACCTCGACTTCAACGACGTGAAGACCGTATTGAAGGATGGCGGAGTGGCTCTGATGAGTACCGGCTTCGGCAAGGGAGAGGACCGTCTGAAGAAGGCCATCGAGAATGCCCTCCATTCTCCGCTGCTCAACGACAACGACGTGTTCAACTCGAAGAAAATCCTTCTCAGCGTATCGTTCTCTTCGGAGGGCGAGGACAAGAAGAACGAGCTGATGATGGACGAGATGAAGGCTATCAACGAGTTCATGGACGGCTTCGACGACGACATAGAGACGAAATGGGGAGTTTCCATCGACCCGGAACTGAAGGAGAACGTGAAGGTGACCATCCTCGCCACCGGCTTCGGCATGAAGGTGGAAGACGGCAAGATGAACATCACCGACAAGAACGAGCAGAGTGTGGAGGAGATGCGCAAGTCCCGGCAGAAGAAGGACGCCGAGGATGCTCTCATCGACAGCTATTATGGCAAGGGCGGCAACAACAAGGAGAGACCACAGGTGCGCTGCTTCATCTTCGGCAACGACGACCTGGACAACGACAACCTCATCTCTGCCATTGAGTCGATGCCTACCTACAGCCGCAGCAGAACGCAGAACAACGAGCTGATAAAGCTCTCTAAGGGCGATGTGGACAGCGTTTCGCAGACGAAGGTGGGAACGACAACTTCGGGCACTATAAAGTTTGCATAGAATTCAAACACAAAAAAAACAATAACAATGTTATACGATCAAGTAAGCAACGACATCAAGGAGGCAATGAAAGCCCGCGACAAGGTTCGCCTGGAAACCCTCCGCAACATCAAGAAAGTATTCATAGAGGCTAAGACAGCACCGGGTGCCAACGACACTCTTGAGGACGCTGCCGCCCTGAAGATTCTCGCCAAACTGGCAAAACAGGGCAAGGAGTCTGCCGACACCTTCATCGCCCAGAACCGTCAGGACCTCGCCGACGAGGAACTGGCACAGGTAAAGGTGATCGAGGAGTATCTGCCTAAGCCTCTCAGCGCCGATGAGATTGAAGGCATCGTGAAGGGCATCATCGAGCAGACCGGTGCTTCGAGCATGAAGGACATGGGCAAGGTGATGGGAATGGCAAGCAAGCAGATGGCTGGCAAAGCCGACGGTAAGGTGATTTCAGACATCGTGAAGAAACTGCTGGCTTAATCACAAAGTCACGTACAAACAGAATATATGAGTTTCCCCTCATATCCCGGACAATATCACAAAGGAAGCATCACTTCCATGATTCGTCGGGGATATGAGGGGAAATCTGTATCCGGACCATCTATGGACAATCATTAATCTGATTTACTATAGACCATAATTCATCTGATTATCTTATAGACTATAATCCAATTGATTATCCATAGACTATAATTCATTTGACTATCAATTACAATCATTCATTTGTCCTCAAGCCAGGATAACTCTCGCGGAACTCTGCCGGTGTCATGCCATAACGCTCCTTGAAAAGGCGCTGGAAGGTGCGCACGGTGGAGAATCCCGATGCCTTGGCAATGCTGTCGATGGTCTGCTTGTTGTCCAAGTCGCGCAGCAGACGGTAGGCATATTCCAGTCTGTAGTTGTTGATATAGGCTGAGAGATTGGAGAAACCGCTGAAATCCTTTATCACACGCCCCACCCTGTTCCTGTCTGAATGGAACATGTCAACAAGCGTCTGGCGCTGGAAGTCGGGATTAAGATACAATCTTTCGTCGCGGATGGTGCGGTCTATCTGTTCAAAGAGGCTACTTGCATCTTCAGAGTTGTCAGAAGATGCGTCATTTGCGTTTTCAGCCTCTTTGGCATCCACTGCTGACAATTCCTCGTCCAGACCGGCATTGTCGTCTCTAAGGGCGATTTCCTTGCCTTTTGCTGTTCTCTGTATGGCAACTCTCATCATCTCGCTGTTGCGTTCAGCTTCGCACGCCCTGTTTTCAGCATCTTCAAGTGCCCTTTCTGCCATCTCATACCTGTCTTTATATTCCAATGCCTTCTCTATGGAACTCACAAGAGCCTTGTTCTTGAGCGCCACCACTTGTTTCTGCTTATACAGGCGGAACATATATACCACTACGAATATCACTATTGCCGCGAGCGCTACCAGTGCCACGAGCATGAGTTTGGCGGCAGCCTTGGCATCCTGAGCCTTCATCTGCTCGTCGTGCACCTTGTATACTGACAGTGTGTGTGCCATCAGCGCCATGTTCTGTGCTTCATGCAGCGTGTCTTCAAGATTCAGCGCCCTCCTCAGGTAATGACGCTCCAGTTCGCGGTTCCCCTTGGCAGAAGCTGCACTCGCCTTCAGTTCGAGTTCATCCCTATAGCTTTCGGTTATAGTGTCACCACCGTCTTCCTTGTCAATCTTGGCATATACTGCGAGCATCCTGTCGAAGAGTCTCAGCTCTCCGAGAGCCGACACTATCATGCGCTGGCTGTCGAGGGATTTCGACTGTTCCGACTGGTCAAATTCCTTCAGGCACTGCATAGCCAGGTCTCTGTTTCCCATTTCGGCATGGGCATTAGACAGGAAAGCCAGCATCTGGGTGCGGTAGAGTTTCAGCATCACGGCGAAGGACTCCTTGTCTTTCTCCCATGCCAGCGGCTTGTCCTTTATTCCTTCCGGATGGGCTATACACTTGTCGAGCAGGGCAATGACCTTTTCGCACAAGTCCACCACATCAGCCGGTCTGTTGAGAATATGCAGTGCCACCACCTTGATTTTAGATGCTATCAGATAACTGTTCAGGCAGTTCCACGAATCGTATTTCATCAGATCGGCGAGAGCCTGGTCTATCATCTTCAGTCCTTCTTCAGAGTTGCCGAGAAGCACCATACCATATCCCACAGTGGCCTTCATCTCGAATTCCTTGTCCTTGCGTCCCAGTTCCTGGGCGAGCGTCTCTGTGGCTGAGGCATACTGCAGCATCGCCGCATTGTTTTCCGAAGCCACTGCCGAGTTTGTCATGAGCGCATAGATGCAGTATGTCAACGTCTTGTCGTTCTTGGTGTCTGAAGCGTCAAGAGCCTGCTGGCAAATTTCCATCACGGAGTCGAAGCGTGCCTCAGCCCGATACACCACGATGGCTTCGAGATATTTCTTCTGTCCCTCGCCTATTCTCTCCTCGTCGTATGCCTTCTTTATCATCCCTTTGGCATGCGACAGGTCGGCGCTGGTCACGATAGTTTCATAAATATGGTTGAAATCGGTGTTCACGTCAACATATGGCGACGTTCTTCTGCCGTTGCCTCCGCAAGCGGCAAGAAGCACCATTACCATCGAGAGCACTGCCAGTGGCAACATTCTGAGGTCCATGATCTTCAGTCTGTTGATCATTGCTCAATAATCTCCATAAGTTAATAAAACACTATTGATATCTGATAAAAGGCAAGTCTTGCCTCTGTGGGCATCAGCCCAACACTCCGTCGAAGAATGTATGGAGTGCCTGGCGTACGGAGCGTAGTCCGAACTGTTCGGTATGTATCTCCGACAGTGGCAGCCAGAAACATTCGGCGGCATCGTCGGAAGCCTTGAGCTGCGTCTCGTCTGCCACCTTGCAGAGGAAGAACATGTCAAGGGTACGTACGTCGAAACCTGAGAATCTATAGACGTTCGGCTGACTGAACTGGTATTTCATATCCACCACGTCGAGTGCCGTCTCTTCCTTTATCTCTCTTTTCATCGCCTGTTCCACGGTCTCGCCCATGTCGCAGAATCCACCGGGCAGGTCGAGCATCCCCTTGGCTGGCTCCAGCTTGCGACGCTCCACGAGGAGCTCGTTCTTGGAGTTAAGGATGAAGGCGGCAACTGCTGCAGCCGGATTGAGATAGAATTCAAAACCGCAATTTTCACACTTTCTGCTCTTTTCACTTGCTTCCACGAAATGCGAACTGCCGCATTTCGGACAGTATCTGAATTGTTCCAATACGTGCATAATGTATATTTTTTAAGTGATGCTGACAATGGCCGTCGTAGCCTTTGCGACTGCAATATTACAAAAAAAATGTTTAAATCAATGTGAATGGAGGGAGTTTCTTGCGTATGTCAGTTTTTTTTGCGAATATTGCATTAGCAAACTGCTACTCATGTCGTCTTCCGACATGGGGAATAATCAAAATACGACAACTACGGAAATGAAAAGAGCAAGAATGATTCTGACTGCCCTCCTTGTGGCAGGCACGGCTTGTGTGGCCAACGCCCAAAAGGGCATCAGCATGAACTTATGGAACAACAATGCGCCGAACGACAACGGTGACGCCCAGGACACTGCAAAGGTGTGGGTATACAAGCCGGCAAAGGCTGACAACACCGGCAGATGCGTGGTGATATGCCCGGGCGGAGGATATTCGCATCTGGCAATGGAGCACGAGGGACACAACTGGGCTCCGTTTTTCAACAATATGGGCATCACGGCGGTGGTGCTGAAATACCGCATGCCTCACGGCAACTGCGAGGTGCCCATAGCGGATGCTGAAGAAGCGCTGAAACTCGTGCGCAGAAACGCTGCGGCATGGGGAGTGAAGGCTGACCAGGTGGGTATAATGGGATTCTCTGCCGGCGGACACCTTGCCTCCACTATTGCAACTCATTCAAAAGGTGAAGCCAGACCCGACTTCCAGATTCTCTTCTATCCCGTGATAACGATGATGCCTGACATCACTCATCAGGGCAGCCACGACAACTTCCTCGGCAAGGATGCAAAGAAGAAGGATGAGAAACTGTATAGCAACGACGCCCAGGTGTCGCGAACCACACCGCGTGCCATCATCCTGCTTGCCGACGATGACCGTAGTGTGCTGCCGGCAAACGGAGTGAACTACTACAACGAACTATACCGCCACGATGTGCCGGCAAGCCTGCATGTCTTCCCGTCGGGTGGCCACGGCTTCGGAATAAGGGAGTCGTTCAAATACCACACCGAAATGGAACTCATGCTGAAGGCGTGGTTGAGAAGTTTCTGACACCAACGGCAGGAAACGTCAACCCAGCAGCTGCTTCAGCTGCTCGAAGGAATCTGCAATCTCGATGTGCCTGTGGTAGTCGCCGCGGATCATTCCGCGCTGCTGCAGGTCGTCGAGCAGAGCGATGAGGGTGTTCCAGAAGCCGTTGATGTTATAGAGTATCACCCTCTTGTTGTGATAACCTATAGTTGAAGAAGCTGCCACGGTGAAGATCTCGTCGAGGGTGCCCAGTCCGCCGGGAAGCGCCACCACTACATCGCTCTTGAGCAGCATCAGGTCCTTGCGGTCGCTGAGATTGTCGCAGGGTATCTCCACACTGAGGTATTGGCTCACGTGTCCGTTCTCTTCTATTTTCGACGGCACCACGCCGATTGTCATGCCTCCGGCATCATAGGCTGCCTTGGCTACACACTCCATCAAGCCCATGTCGCAACCGCCAAACACGATGGAATCGCCGTTTTTTGCAAGCCATTCCCCTAACTCTCTCGTTCTCTCAAAATAAACCGGCTCTATATTCTCATTTGCCGAACAGAATATCGCTACTTTCATATTTCCGTGATTTTTTCCCTTTGTGCCGTCTGCTGATGTGACCATTATCTCCAAGCGGCAAGGTATCCCACCGGAGAATACTTGCTCCGCATCCCCACAGTAACGGCTAATATTTAATTGTCGGGTGTAAAGGTAATGCATTTCTCGCTGATATGGGCACGCTTTTCTCCACGTTTTTGTAACTTTGCACAAAATAACCGTTTTCTATATGAATTGGAAAGAACTGATTTCAAACAAGCGCCTCGGACAGGAAGACCGCCACATAGAGCGCCATGACGACCGCAGCGAGTTCAAACGCGACTACGACCGTCTGATTTTCTCTGCTCCCTTCCGCCGCATGCAGAACAAGACTCAGGTGTTCCCGCTGCCGGGAAGCATCTTCGTTCACAACCGTCTCACACACAGTCTGGAGGTGGCGAGCGTGGGAATGTCGCTGGGCAACGACGTGGCGGCGGCGATAATAGAAAAGCAGCCGGAACTGGACAAGACGCTGTTTCCGCAGATCGGCACGATAGTGAGCACGGCATGTCTCGCCCACGATATGGGAAACCCACCGTTCGGACATTCCGGTGAGAAGGCGATACAGACGTTCTTCACCGAAGGAAAGGGGGCTTTCCTCAAAAACGAGATCAGCGAGGGTACATGGAACGACATAACCCACTTCGAGGGTAATGCCAATGCCTTCCGTCTGCTTGCCCACAGATTCAAAGGGCGTCGCGACGGTGGATTCGTAATGACATACTCCACGCTCGCCTCGATAGTGAAATATCCGTTCGAATCGGCTCTCGCCGGAGACCACGGCAAATTCGGATTCTTCTGCACGGAGAAGGAGATATATCAGAAAATAGCCGATGAATTGGGCATTATCCGTCATTCTCAGTCTGGCGCTCCGCTTGCCTATGCCCGTCATCCGCTGGTGTATCTGGTGGAAGCGGCTGACGACATCTGTTATGAGATAATGGACATTGAGGATTCTCACAAGCTGAAGATTCTTTCGTTTGAGCAGACAAAGGACCTCCTGCTCGGATTCTTCGATGAAAGCGTGAAAAACAGTATCGAAAAGCGTATCAAGGACGAAGGTATCACCGACGACAACGAGAAGGTGATTTATATGCGTGCCTGCGTGATAGGCAAATTGGAGAACGTGTGTGCGAGGGCGTTCATCGACCACGAGAAGGAGATTCTCGACGGCACTTTCAAGGGATGTCTCATCGACCACATCCCGGAACCTCAGCGAGAAGCATACAAAAGGTGCACAGAGGTGTCGTTCAACAGGATATACAAGAGCAAACCGGTGCTCGACGTGGAACTGAGCGGTTTCAAGATTATGGAAACGCTGATGGAGATAATGACCGAAGCTGCAGTGCATCCCGACAGGTTCTACTCCAAGCAGCTGATAAGCAGGGTGAGCAGCCAGTATGACATCACGTCGCCGAATCTGGAGACGAGAATCATGGCGGTAGTCGACTATATCAGCGGCATGACCGACGTGTATGCTCTGGACATTTACCAGAAGATCAACGGTATAAGCCTGCCTATCGTATAGGATTCGAAAGACAGGCGAATTGGTAGTCTAATGAATATTTTGCACCTTTATATGTAAAAACCAAACAGTTACAAAGATATTAATTAGACTACCAATTAAAAAGTTACTGGAGTATTATAGATAAATTTTACAAACATTTTGAATGATGTAAATTATGTCTTTAAATTCTTGATTCATTAGCGAATCTGATCAGAACCATAATATATGCCATTGATACTACCACATTCATATATATCATCTATATCTTTATCTTCTTCCTTACACACTGGCACATCGTAATATATCGTACCTGTTATGTCTGCCCATGATGCCATTCCCATATCATCTATCATCCGCTGATTAAATGATTTTAAAGGTAAATTGAACACACTTCCACGCTTCAATTCTACAGAATTCGGTTCTCTGAAGCCATTGTAATGAGTATATATTTTATATATACTGTCATTCTTTTCAGCATAAATGAAGAAAACATTGTTTTTTTTCTTCACAATTTTTTTTACCTTATAGAAATTTTGCGGACAATAAGTTTCTTCTGAACATCCGCAAAATATCAGAGATAAAAGTACGAAAAATATCTTTAAGTTCATGTCGTTATGGATATTTTGAATTATGTATTTGTATAATTGATTCTGAATATCTCCATTCTTTGTTTGGGAAATAGACTATTTGCGCCATTTGTCAAATCCGGAAATTATCGGTATCGCCAATTTGATATTGGGGTGTTCTGCATAATTAATACTACCACAAACGATTTCAGTCTTGTACAAATCATTTCTCCGCCTTGGACAAAGGACAAATCCATAAAAATTTGCATATTCAAAATCAAACTTGGTGGTATCCTTTAATAATATATGGTCCTTAATTTTGTTTTGAGAAAAAAGAGCTTCACACATTTCTGCATACTCTCCAACATACGGTAATATTTCCGAATCACTCGTTTTTAAAGAATATTTAAATAAAGAAAAGTTCGGCACATATTCTACAGGAATTATATAAGCAGAATCTATTATATTGTTTATAATATTGTCTTCTGGCTTATCTTTGCAGCTATAAATACAATCCAAAGAACTGCACAAAAAGTTTAAAGACATAGGCCACTCTCCTTTCCTTTGGTATATGGCAGATACATAATACCCCTTGAATGGCTTGAAATCATACAAGTCTTGTGAAAAAATTAATGATTCAAACATACAAGTCAAGAGTAAACATAATAACAACTTTCTCATATCTCATTTTAGACTATCCGCGACATTTGTCGGTATACTTATTTTGAATGCCCATATAATAGAATTTTAGAGTCGTAACGTTGAAGCAATATAAAACCGCCCCCTCCATCAGCACCTCTTGGTAGCCAAGAACTATTTGACCATCTCTCATTACCTATATTTGTAACAGTTATTGGTAGTAAGATATTATCATTTGATTTATCGTTAAATATAGAATTTAAGATTATAATAGACAATTTTGCCGACATTTCTTCCGTAGACACAATTCCTCCCTTTATTTTTTTTACCGAAGAATCTTCTTTATAAGAGTTTCCCGATTTATCAAGCGCGACAAGACATTGTTTTTCACCATGATAATGAAATCTTATAGTATTATATTGTGCCTCATTTCTTCCATCACAGAAGAAGGCAAGATATAAAGAAATTCCAAAGACAAACGTGATAAATATGTAAACGATTCTATTCATAACTGTTTATATAAAGTATTTTACCGTCTCTTTTCTGCATGAGCAACAACAATTTATCCGAATCATTTCGATATATAGCCCACAGCTCTTTATTCACAGAATAGATTTTGAACTCATCGCTATTATTCAAGTCTTTCTTTAAATGCTCTCTTATTATAACACAAGCTATATTTGAAGCAACTTTGACATCGTTTATAAGAGTATCATTCATATACCCGTTTACATAAATGCTATCTTGAATATCATCAGATGACATCTTTTCAAATCCCCCACTGACGTACCACCTAATGGGCTCATTATTGGGGCAATTATTTTTATAAAGCCATATTAATATATTGACTATAGAAAAAACACCAACCAAATATAATATCTTATTTATATTTTTCATAAAGAACATTTCGCATTATTTCTAATATTTCACTATATTACTTTTGGTTCATATCGAAGGTTGAACAATCCTTATATATAAAATGGTTTTTGAAGCATACCCAAATCGTTACCCCTCGGGATAAGCAACCTCAACCCCATTCATCAGAAATTTTCAGAAACCATCAGGCAATCTGGTTTCCGGATGATTTCAGAATTCAAAGTCGAGTGTCAGCTCTTCGGGAGGCAGGAGAGTGAAAGAACGGCGATGGAATGGCGTAATACCGCATTCACGGATAGCCTGACGGTGTTTCTTCGTTGGGTAACCCTTGTTGCTCTTCCAGTCATACTGCGGATAGTCTTCCGCCAGACGGTCCATATAGTCGTCGCGGTATGTCTTGGCGAGGATGCTCGCCGCAGCGATGGAGAGATATTTGCCGTCGCCCTTCACGATGGTGGTGTATGGAAGGTCGCGGTAGGGCTTGAAGCGGTTGCCGTCTACTATCATCGCTTCGGGACGCACCTTGAGCTGGTCTAAAGCACGGTGCATGGCGAGGATACTCGCATTGAGAATGTTTATCTCGTCAATCTCTCCAGGCTCCACGATGCCCACAGCCCAGTCCACGGCATCGTGTTCTATTATCTCGCGAAGCTGCTTGCGCTTGCGGTCGGTGAGTTTCTTCGAATCATTGAGCAGTTCGTTCTCATAATCGGGTGGCAATATAACGGCGGCAGCGAAAACGCTTCCGGCAAGACAGCCTCTGCCTGCTTCGTCGCAGCCTGCCTCAACGAGACCTTCGTAATAATGATTTTCCAGCATTGTATACTTCTCTTTTTGTTTCGGACAATATCTTTATATCTTTCAAAGTATAAAGGTACGAATTATTTCCGACATATCAAAAAGATACACAGCGAGTTTTATCTTTTAGCCAGAATGACCGATTTTGCGTTAGTCTTGTATAAGAAACCTGTAAGATTAGCCAAATAATAAAGGTGACAAAAATACATGCCAGAAATCCCCCCACACCGTGGGGAACGGAACCCCCTAATGTGGGGTTTGATTCCCCACGACAGGGGGAAATTTCGAAGGTTATGCTTAAGATGACAAATTATGGCTCTACGTCCCACTGAATAGGCACGTTCTTCATCGTGATGTATCCTCTGATTGCCGCATCAACATACAGTCCGAGCTTCAGCACCTGCATCACCTTGGCGGTCTTCTTAACATTCTCGAATCTTGTGTAGGTACCATCGAGCTTCAGTTTTACATAAACTCCCTCGCTGACGTCAAAAGAGTCGGATGTAGTGCCGCCGTCTGGCGTATAAGATTCACCGTCTTGGTCAACGAACATTGTTACGCTGCGAAGGTCTGAATTAGGAAAATCTCCAACACCGCCGAGACTGATACGCGACTTGTCGGCTATCATCTTCACTTTCAGCACGAGGGTCACGGTGCCGTAGTTCTCTGAGGTGCTCTTGCCATAGGCACCTACCAACTGGATGTCTACATCCTTGGCAAAAGGATTGATGACGGTGGCTCCAGACTCTGATGTGGTGGTTGTGCCGATGAACTGTGGCGGCATATCCTTGCTGGCTGCAGGATCTGGCCGTTTGATCTTGGCGTCCTTCTTAGATACCGTGTCCAGAGTTTTTGTCACCTTCTTCAGGATATTCCCAAACTGTGCGTCTGCCGGTTGTGCTGCAAAGAAGAAAGCTGCGAATGCCACGAAGATTCTGAATAGATTTCTTTTCATAATAAAATAGTTTTTAGTTTAACAATAAAGTTGTGAAGTTTGACTTGATTTATATTTGATTGTTCTTGTATTGACAATGGGGCATCCATTTCTTGCCGGCAAAATTAACGGAAGAATCGGTTTTTCAAGGTTTCAAAGAGTAAATAGATGTGTCATTACGTACAAAGTTCTATGCGTATTGTCCTGTTTTTCTTCTATCTCTATTGAAATATAACGACACCAGCCAACTCATTGACCAATAAATTGACCACAAATGGGCACGATGCTTGCCCAAGTGAGGCAAGGTGCTTTCTCAAGTGGGGCACGCTGCTTGCCCCTGTTGGGCAGATTTGCTGTCAGACGTCTGACCAATAAGTGAATGTTATTATACCTATACTCCTGTTTTCTGGATTCTGCCAACGCATACTATTCCTGTAGTCTGAATTACATACCCACAGCTGACATTTCTTTCAGCTGACAATTCCTATCATCTGATAATTCCTCACATCTGACAATTCCTTTCATCAGCAAACCATCCAGACAATTGCCAGACAATCGCCAGACAACCAACTGTCTGTCTATCAGAATATTACGACAAAAAACCAGATGATCTGACAGTTTTTTTGAAAATTCTTGTTTTTTACTAAAAATCAGCGTTATGGGCAACTTTTACTCATATCGAGTAACTTAAACCCCAACCGGTCATTAGGCCGTTAGATGTAGTATTTTATGACTGCTTGGATTTTGTTTGGTTAAATTAATTCCACCAACTGGCAATATGTTATATCATATTTAACAGAAATAGTTTGTCTTGTGAACTTATTGTGCAAAAACTCCATATATCTTTGCAACAGGAAGAGGAAAACAGGGCTATCTGTCCCGAACCGGTCATCAGAACGTTTGGGAATAACCCCGACGGGCTTCTTCGAGAGAGAAAGGACAAAGTAAAAACAGAAAATAAAAAACTTAAGGATATGGAGAAGAAAATGATTTTGACAACTGGCGTGAATGAGAAGGAGAACATTGATTTCACGGAGCTTATCAGCAAGATAGGCGTATGGGCATCAGAACCGGTCCGCCTGTTGGGCGAATACTACTCGAGCGTGCTGGAAAGAAAGCTGTCTATCGGTCAGACATGGCGCCTGATAGAGGTGCAGCTGGCATTCTTCGCCTGCATATTCCCTGCCGATCTGTCGGTGGCTGTCCGTCTGTTAGCCGTTGCATGGCTCGGTTCGGCAGTGACAAGGTGCAGGAAGGCAATGAAGAAGTAATACCATGGAAAACACCTTATATACTTTCAATTTCACAAAATGACGAAACGGCGACAGACCTCAAGCGTGAGGCTGCCGCCGTTTTTTCGTTATAGTTTCAACCCAAATCGACCGTTTGGGGAGGGTGATTACTTATTTGTCGATTCCCATCTCCTTGAGCAGACGGTCTGCATGACCCCACTTGTCCATGAGATAGATTACATAGCGCATGTCAACGCCGATGCAACGGGCAAGTACCGGATCGAAACGGATGTCGCTTGAGAGTGAATCCCAGTTGCCGTCGAAGGCGAGACCGATGAGGTTTCCGTTGCCGTCGAACATCGGTGAACCGGAGTTACCACCGGTAATGTCGTTGTTGGTGAGGAAGCAGAGCTGCATCTTTCCGCTCTCCTTGTCGGTATATCGACCGAAGTCTTTTGCCGACATCAAGTCTCTCAGCTCTGGCTCAGCGTAATAATCCACTACCTTGTCGCCGGTGTTCATCTTCTCAACGATGCTCTCTGAAGTGGTGTAGTAACCTGCTGGCTTACCGCCGACTACGAGGTCTTTCACCTGTCCGTAGCTCAGGCGCATAGTGAAGTTGGCGTCGCTATAGTGTGGCAGGTCTTCCTCCATACGCACCTTGGCGTCGCAGAGATAGCGCTCCTGCTGCTTGATTTCCGGAGCGAGGGCACGGATCTTCTCGATCACTTCGTCATAGATAGCCTTGATGTCAAGACCATACTGCACACCCGGGTCGTTCTTGTAGTTCTTCTTGTTGAAGAATATCTTCTCACCGCTCTTCATGAGGATAGACTTGGCGTAGAGATAGTCAACGAACTTCTTGTAGTCGCCGCCGAAGTCCTTGTCAATCTTGGCATAGCAAGCCGGCAGATACTTGGCGTCTACATGTTCACGGTAGTTCTTGAGCAGAGCTGCCATAACGTCCTTGTCGAGAGCCTCGTCCCAAGCATTGCTGTTGTCCTCGAACTGCACATACTGCTTTGCCGGCTTGTCCTTAGGACCCTTTACTTCCATTCCTCCGAGCACCTGCAAAGCACGTGTATTGAACTCGCTGGTGCGGTTGAAAGCCTCAATCCAGTTGGTGAACACATACTGCACGTCGAAGCGCTTGGCGTAGAGGTCTTTCATCTTGTCGAAATCAAGTTTGCCCTTCAGATAGCCGGTGCTGTCCTGATAAGCCTTGATGCGCTGCTCGAACTCCTGCTTCTGACGGATAATACCGATGGAATCGATACATTTGTTCATTCCGATGGAGTTCTTCCAGTAGTTGGAGCTTTGTGCATACTTGGAATCATACTTGATTCTCACTGCCTCGTCGGCACGCATGTGGCGGATCATGATCTGCTGCTTCACGCCACGCACCTGTGCACGTGGGGCATTGTCGGCATCGCGACGCTCCTTGATACCGTATGATGAGAGGTAACGGTTGGTAGTGCCCGGATAACCGATTGTCATGGCGAAGTCGCCATCCTTGTATCCGTCGAGCGACACCTTAGTCCAATGCTTCGGACGATAAGGCACATTGTCCTTAGAGTATGCTGCAGGACCGTTTGTCTTAGGATCGGCATAGATACGGAAGACAGAGTAGTCGCAGGTCTGGCGCGGCCACATCCAGTTGTCGGTCTCGCCACCAAACTTACCCATAGACTTAGGCACGGTGAAGACGAGGCGCAAGTCGGTGAAATCGCGGTATGTCGTGGCGTAGAACTTGTTGCCTTCGAAATATGGCTTGATTTCAAGACGGAGTGTAGGGTCTGCTGCCTTCACCTCCTTAGACATCACATTCTCGATGGAATCGAGGAATTCTGACTGTTTGTTGATAGGCAGGTTGTAGAGTCCCTTCTTGGTGAGTTCGTCAGTGATATCCTTCTGCTCCACCATGAAGCTCACGAACATGTTCTCGTTTGGCAACTCCTCCTCATAGCTCTTGGCATAGAAGCCGTTGAGCATATAGTCGTGTTCTACAGTAGAATGACTGCGGATAGCCTCGAAACCACAGTGGTGGTTGGTGAAGACGAGTCCGTCTGGCGACACCACTACACCGGAACAGAATCCAGAGAAGTTGACAACAGACTTCATGATGGCGTCGTCGCCACTGTAGAGAGCGTCGTAAGGCAGGTTGAAACCGTAGGTCTTCATCTGCTCATACACTGCCTGGGGAAGGTTGTAGAGAGTCCACATTCCCTCGTCAGCCTTGGCGCTGCCAGCAGACAGAGCCAACAGTCCTGCTAACAGGATTGATGATTTCTTTCTCATTTTTCGTATATTTAATTTAAAGTTTCGGCAAAAATACGATATATTTTCCAACTGTACTTGCTTGTGGATGAAAATATCGCTTTTTAATCCTCATAATTTCTCAATTTCTCCGCTGACAACTGTCATTTGCGGAAATGCCTGCCAATCACGGGCAATCCGCTGAGCGGAAAATCCTTCTTCACGATATATGCTATGAAGAGGACGCCAAGCACTGTATTCACCGTCAGGGCGAGCGGTGTGGAGAGTCTGGCATTTGCCGTGGTCATGCAGAAATACAGCACTACGGTGATCAGGACATAAACGGAGATGTCTTTCATCGGATAGGCAATGGGGTACTTGCGCTGTCCCACGAAATACGAGAGCACCATCGCCGTGGCGTATCCCGCGAAACCAGCCCAGGCGCATGCCATATATCCGTAGCGAGGCACGAATATAACGTTGACCGCTATCAGCACGGCGCATCCCGCACCTGAAAAATACGCTCCCCAGATGGTCTTGTCGATGAGCTTATACCAGAAGGAGAGATTGAAATACACTCCCATCATTATCTCTGCCGCCATGACGATAGGCACCACACGCAGTCCGTCCCAATAGTCGCGGCCGATGATATGGCGCAGCACATCCATATAGCCCACCACCACGAGGAAGGCAAGGAGGGTGAAGATGATGAAGTATTTCATCGCCTTGGCATAGGTCTCACGGTTGTCCTTGTCTTTAGACTTGCCGAAGACGAACGGTTCGTAGGCATAGCGGAACGCCTGTGTTATCATAGCCATGATCATGGCTATCTTGCTTGCCGCGCCATAGATGCCGAGCTGCGAATGGGCGTCGCTTCCTTTATATATATAAGGGAAGAGAATCTTGTCGGCTGTCTGGTTGAGGATGCCGGCGATGCCAAGCACGAGGATGGGCCAGCTATAGCTGAGCATGCGGCGCAGGAGCGCTTTGCTGAACGAATATTTCTGTGCTACGAGTTCCCGCCAGAAGAAGAACGTGAGGATGGCAGAACAGAAGAGATTGACATAGAACGCATAGCCTGCTCCCACCGTAGGGTCGTAGATGGCGGATATGAACCCGGTGCCGCCGTTTGCCTCGTAGATATTGGGCAGAATGAGGAAGAACACGATATTGAGGGTTATCGCCATGAAGATGTTGAGGAGTTTCAGGGCAGCGAACTTTATCGGGCGCTTCTTATACCTGAGGTATGCGAACGGTATGCACTGGAAGGCATCGATGGCAACGGTAATCGCCATCACCCATATATACGACTGGTGGTCGGCATAGCCCATAAAGGCGGATATGGGATTGATGAAGAGCAGCACGAGGGCTATGAACATCAGTGAGGTGAAGCCCACACTGATGAGCGTAGTGGTATATACTGTCTGCGGATTCTCTTCTTCTTTGTTGGCGAAGCGGAAGAAGGTGGTCTCCATTCCGTATGTCAGTATCACCATCAGCAATGCCGTATAGGCATAGACATTGGTTATGACACCATAGCCGCCGCTCGCTGCCGACAGCTTTGCCGTGTATAGCGGCACGAGAAGATAGTTGAGGAATCTTCCTACGATACTGCTCAATCCATAGATTGCCGTATCCTTAGCGAGTGATTTTAAATTTGCCATTTGCTTATGTTTGTTTGTCAGCGGCATGGTCAGGATGCCTTGCCGCTATGCTGTTTTCTGTTTCTTGTTGACGTGTATGCAGGTCTTATGCCCCTATGCTGCATCAGAAGAACATATAGCATATCGCTATCGCCGCGATTACTCCGGCAAGGTCTGCCAGAAGTCCGCATGCCACGGCATGTCTGGTGTATCTGATGCCCACGCTGCCGAAATATACGGCGAGGATATAGAAAGTGGTGTCGGTGGAGCCCTGGAACACGCAGCTAAGCCTGCCCACGAAGGAATCGGCACCGTATGTCGTCATGGCGTCTACCATCATTCCACGTGCTCCGCTGCCGGAGAGCGGCTTCATGAGTGCTGTAGGCAACGCTCCCACGAAATCGGTGTTTCCGCCCAACACTCCTACTGTCCATTTTATTCCGTCGATTATCATGTCCATGGCTCCCGACGCACGGAACACTCCGATGCCCACGAGTATTGCCACGAGATATGGTATTATCCTGACTGCGGTCTGGAATCCTTCCTTCGCTCCTTCGATGAAAGCGTCGTAAACGTTGATTTTCTTCCTCACTCCTGCCATGATGAACCCCACGATAATAGTCATGAGCAGGATATTCGCCACCGTGGTGCTCACTATGTTCATCTGGTCTTTGTCGAGCTGTCCGAATCCCCATATAATGCCTGCCACGGCGAGCGACATGCCGCCGACGGTGAGCAGCATCACCTTGTTGAGAAGGTTGATGCGCTGATAAAGGCTCGTGATTATTATTCCTGCCATAGTAGAGAAGAATGTGGCAAGGAGGATGGGGATGAATATGTCGGTGGGCTGTGCCGCTCCGAGCTGCGCCCTGTATACCATGATGCTGACGGGAATCAGCGTCAGTCCGCTGGTATTGAGCACAAGGAACATTATCATCGGATTCGTTGCCGTGTCCTTCTTCGTGTTGAGCTGCTGCAGCTGTTCCATTGCCTTCAGTCCGAGCGGCGTCGCCGCATTGTCGAGTCCGAGCATGTTGGCGGCTATGTTCATGAATATGGAGCCAGTAACGGGATGCCCCTTAGGTATGTCGGGAAAGAGCTTGCAGAACACCGGCGAGAGCAGCCTTGCCAGTGCATTCACCATTCCGCCCTTCTCTCCCACCTTCATTATGCCGAGCCACAGCGAAAGGACGCCGGTCAGTCCGAGGGAAATCTTAAAGGCTGCCTTCGACGACTCGAACGTGGACCCCATCATCTCCGGGAACACTTCGAAGTCGCCCATGAAGATCAACTTCACCAACGCTATGACGAAGGCTATGACGAAAAACGCTATCCAAATGTAATTCAGCACCATGCTTGATAATGTTTTGGTTATTTTATGTTGTATTGTCTGTTTTCCCTGTTGTATCTGTCCTTGCCGGTTATTTAGCGGAAAAACATCCGTCAGTAGGTCACATAATGGCTGAGCCTTTCAATGTCTGCCGGCGTGAACGATTTCAGCAGGCGCAGGTCTCTGAGTGACTTTATATCTCCGCGCAGCCGACGGTAGTCAACGATATCGCGTGCCTGGTAGTAATTGATGTATGGATGCTGACGGAGTTTTGAGAACGACAGCTTGTTGATGTTAAGCTTCGTCACCGCCCCTTCGTCCACGCTGACATACTGGAGAGCCTGTTCGGGCAGTCCATCTATCTCGAGCAACTGCCTTGCGGAAAAGAAGCCTCCCAGCCGCTCGCGCTTTCTCACTATAGCGATGGCGTATCCGCTACCTATTCCCGGCACCCGTTTCAGCAGTGTAGTGTCGCTGGTGTTGAGCGGCACGGTCTCTCCGGGGCGCAGCTTACGTGGAAATTTCAGTGTATCTCTCGGCGGAGCGTCATTGTATTCTGCCGATGGCGAGCCATGGCGGTCGTAGGCGGAACGGTCATCGGCATACAGCTCCGATGCCGGTCTGTAGTCAGCACTGATGCGGATATATGGTTCGAGCGCTCTGTACTGCTTCACGGTAAGTCCGTAGAGGCGCGCAAAATCCTTCGGCTCCCGGTATACTCCTCCGGAAGCACGATAGCGGTATATGTTTCTCACCATCCATTCGCTCAGTCCGAGCCTCAACAATTGTGTGCTGTCTGCCGTATTGGGATCAAAGGGGAAGAGTTCGGCTTTTCTTCCCTCCACATTATAATATTCTTTCTCTCCGGCGCCAAGAGCCTTCCCGCCAGCCACCGCGGTGCTGTCGGCAGGGGTTCCGACGAAGAAATCATCGCCGGAACAGACCACGAAATATGATGTCACCGCCAGAATTATGACGAGACTGACGATGAATATCGTCGCTATGCGGTCTGACTTCGTGAAATAAAAGAAATCTCCTAATGGCATCCCTGGCTTTTTTATTGTATTGTCAGCAAGACTATCTCTCCCGCAGATTCGTCAACGGGAAGAAATCGGCATTTGCTGTCGGTTGGTCAACGAAACTCCTCCGGCAATTGGTTGCGCCACAGCACAAAAGGCATCTGGCGAAGATAAGAGTTATAGAATCTGGCGTCTCCGGTCACTTCTTTTGCGATGAAACCAGGCTTTTCGAATGCCTCGTCTTCACTCTGAAGCTCCACTTCTGCCATCACGAGTCCTTCGTTGTCGCCATAAAACTCGTCTACTTCGAAGGTATGTCTGCCACTCTTCACGAGAAACCGAGTCTTGTCGATGATTCCCGGTTCACAGAGTTGCATCAGGTGTTCAGCCTCATCGAGGGTTATCTCCTTCTCGAACTCATAGCGCGAGAGTCCTCCGTCTACCGACGGTCCCTTGATGGTAAGATATCCCTTCTCGTCGCGGATGCGCACACGCACCGTGCGGCCATGACCGCTGCATATGTACCCCTGCTTGATGCGCGACGACGAATAAGCCTGTCGCTTGTATTCGTCGTCGCGTTTGTGCACGAGGAACTTTCTTTCTATCTCAAGTCCACTCATCAGCAGTCTTTCCTTGATTAACCTTGTGTCGCGAAATAGATGATGAATGCCAATGCTCCTATGGCGAGGGCACCCAATATCCAGTTGAACACCTTTACTCCTTCTTTAGCCTGGCGCTCCTGATAGCGCTCACGGCGGTCTTTTCCTTTCTTGCTCATAGTACAAAATTATTTAGATCCATAATCATATTGCCGTTCTGCGAAGAATCCTTGCCGACGACATGCGATTACATTAATGATATTATTTGCGATTACAATAATAGCATTATTGCTGTTCGTCGTTCACGGGGAACTCCATGAGATACGCCTTTATGAATCCGTCGATCTTGCCGTCCATCACTCCGTCCACATCAGAGGTCTGGTAGTTGGTGCGATGGTCTTTCACACGACGGTCATCAAAGACATAACTTCTTATCTGGCTACCCCACTCTATCTTCTTCTTTCCTGCCTCAATCTTCGCCTGTGCTTCGAGACGCTTCTTCATGGCACGGTCGTAGAGCTGCGACTTGAGCAGTCGCATGGCGTTGTTGCGGTTTTCGAGCTGCTTGCGGCTCTCGGTGTTCTCGATGAGGATTTCTTCCTCCTCGCCGGTATCCGGGTCGACATACTGGTAGCGCAGACGCACTCCGGTTTCCACCTTGTTCACGTTCTGTCCTCCGGCTCCACCGCTTCTGAAGAGGTCCCAGCTCACTTTCGACGGGTCTACATACACCTCTATGGTATCATCGACGAGCGGCGACACGAACACACTGGCGAAGCTCGTCATTCTCTTGCCCTGCGCATTGAACGGCGACACTCTGACGAGGCGGTGTACTCCGTTCTCGCTCTTCAGATATCCGTAGGCGTATTCGCCGCCTTCTATCTCCATGGTGACGCTCTTTATTCCGGCCTCGTCGCCCTCCTGCAGGTTGCTAATCGTAACTTTGTGGCCATGCGACTCAGCCCATCTCATATACATACGCATGAGCATCGATGCCCAGTCCTGGCTCTCCGTACCGCCGGCTCCAGAGTTTATCTTCAGCACACAATCCATAGGGTCTTCCTTCTGGCGCAGCATGTTCATAAGCTCCAGGTCTTCAATCGCCTTTATCGCCTTGGCGTAGTCTTCGTCCACTTCCTCCTCGGTCACCATATCGTCATGGTAGAAGTCGAAGGCAAGCTTCAGCTCTTCGGCATAGGTACGAACCTCCTTGTATCCGGTGATCCATTTCTCAATGCCCTTCACCTTCTTCATCTGTTCCTGCGCCCTCTGCGGGTCGTCCCAGAAGTCAGGAGCCTGCGTGCGGAGCTGTTCTTCTTCAAACTCCACCTTCTTCTTGTCGATTTCCAGATACTTGTGCAGAGCGTCGGCACGCTCCAACACGTCTTTCAATTGATCTTGCGTTATCATTATTCTTCTTGTATATGGTATGGCGAGGAGTTACTCGGCATACATTTTTTCTATTTCGTTCTTATAATGCTCGTTGATCACCTTTCGGCGCATCTTCAGGGTGTTTGTCAGCTCTCCGCTCTCCATAGTGAACGGCTTGGGCAGCAGCGTGAATCGCTTTATCTGCTCATAGTGGGCGAGCTGCTGCTGCAGCGTTTCTATGCGTTCGGTTATCATCTGGTGTATCTTGCCGTTGCTGCAGAGGTCTTCTCTTGACGTGAAGCTGATGCCGTTGGCCTGGGCGTATTTCTCGAGGGCACCGTATTCGGGAATGATGAGTGCCGACACGAACTTGCGCTGGTCGGCGATAATCACTATCTGGTCGATGAACTTGTCGACGAGCAGTTTCGCCTCTATCATCTGTGGTGCGATATATTTTCCGTTGGATGTCTTGAAGAGGTCTTTTATCCTGTCTTTCAGGAACAGCTCACCGTCTTTCATATATCCCGAGTCGCCAGTCTTGAAGTATCCCTCGTCGTCGAACGACTGTGCGGTAATATCGGGTCTGTTGTAGTATCCCTTGGTGATGGTAGGGCCTTTGAGGCACACCTCGCCCTCATCGCTGATCTTTATCTTTATGTTGTGGATAGGTCTGCCCACCGACCCTATGGTATAGGGTTTCTCTCCCACTCTGTCGCAGGTCACGGTGGCAAGGCTCTCCGTCAGTCCGTAGCCCACCACCATGGTGAGTCCGATGGAATGCACGAATTCCTCAACATGTGACGACACGGTGGCTCCTGCCGTCGGGAAGATGTTGGTGTGTTCGAGTCCCAGCTCGTGGCGCACGAGACTGAACAATGTCTTGTTATACATCTCATACTCCATGTGCAGTGCCAAAGGCGGACGCTTTCCGCGGCTCAGATATTCGATGTTGTGCTTTCTGCCCACGGCAAGGGCGTGTTTGAAGAGTTTGCGCTGTATGGGGTTCGCACTGTCTATCTTCTCCTTCACTCCTGTATAGACCTTCTCCCAGAAGCGCGGCACGGCGCACATGCTCGTGGGATGTGTCTCCTTCATTGACTTCTGCACTTCGTGCGGATCGGTGTTCACAATCAGCGTAGCACCCTCCGAGATACACAGTATCGTCCATCCCTTCTCAAAGATGTGGGCATATGGCAGGAAGTTGAGCACGCGGTCGTTCTCCGTCACCTTCACCGCCCTGTCGTTGGCTTCAATGGCGGCACTATACTGCAGATGACTGAGCATCACCCCCTTGCTGTCGCCGGTGGTTCCGCTGGTATACAGGATATTGGCGAGGTCGTCGGGCGACGCCTCCTTATATAGTTTTTCCACTTCGGTCTGGCGCGGCAGGTTCTCGCCGAGCTTCAGGAAGTCGTCGAAATATACGGCGTTGGAATCGTTGGGGTCGATCTTCACGTTGTTGTCGAAGATGATGATACGCTCCATCGTAGGACAGTGAGAGAACACGCGGTGTGCCTTGTCATACTGCTCCTGCTCTCCCACGAAGAGGAAACGTACCTGAGCATCGTTTATCATGAACTGTATCTGCTGCTCGCTGCTTGTGGCATAGAAAGGTATTGTCACGGCACGCACGCCCCACGCTCCGAAGTCGCAGAAAATATACTGCACGGAGTTCTGCGAGAATATTCCGATGTTCTCCTGCGGTTTGACACCGAAGTTGAGCAATGCGTTGGACACGACTTTCACTTTGTATGAGAATTCGTTCCATGTGTATGACTTCCATGTCTTGCCTCCGAAATCCTTGTATACAAGCACTTCGCGGTCGCCATACTTCTTTGCCTGGTCGTGAACCAAGACTGACAAATGACTTTTAGTCTGCATAATTGTTCTGTTTTTCGGGTGCAGCGCCTCGTCGTACGGCGAGACTTCTTCCACCTATATTTATGCAAAGATAATAAAGTTTTTTCATACGGCACAAAAAATCGGATATGATTTACCCCAAACCGTCCGATTAGTCGGTTTGGGGTATATATATGACGTGTATTGCACACATGTTGCTGTCGCTGCAACGCAGCGTCTGGCATCGGATTATCTGTTGTCCTTGGTGCTCTGTTTCTTGTCTTTCTTCTCTTGTTTTTTGTCCTTGGCATCCTGCTTCGGGGCTGGAGTCAGGATTTTCGTGTATTCCTGCCGGTCGTTGATGATGCGGCATGCCTCCATCATCTGCTTGTCGTAGTTAAGGTTGTTTTCTATCGCTCCCGCCTGGAAATAGTATGCCGCCACAATGTCGGCGGATATTATCTGGTTTATCAACTGCTTGTTACGGTCGAGGTCGGTGGCGAGGTTGTGGCGGAACTTCTTCTCCAGCGCATCGAACTCCTCCTTGGCATCGTCGTAATAGCCTTCAAACTTCGCTATCTTCTTCAGCTTGTCGAGTTCCTTGCTGCTTTCGGCGTCGTATTTGAATCCGCTCTTTATCACCTGCTGCTTGAAATCCTCATACTCCTGGTCGGTGAGTTTGAACTCTCCTGCCGGTGCTATAGTGGGATGCTTGGCAATGTAGTCAATCTCGTAGTTGAGCATCACTTCGGTGGAGTCGAGTCCCGAAACGCTGAGATAGTATGCTATATTCGGCAGCGAGTCGGGTTTCACTTCCACGTCGGGCTTTATTCCTCCGCCGTCGCGCACCTCTCGACCTGCCTTGGTGTAGAACACGTGGGTGAGGCTGTCGGCGACATGTTCGGTGTATCCGCCGTGGGCATGCTTGTAGTTGATTGCCTGTATGCAACGGTTGCTGGGGATATAGTATTTTCCTGTAGTCAGTTTGAGCTGGCCGTTATAAGGCAGGTCAACGGGTGCCTGAACGAGACCCTTGCCATATGTCCTCGTGCCGAGCACCACGGCGCGGTCGAGGTCTTGGAGCGCACCTGAGGTTATCTCGCTTGCCGACGCCGTCTCACCGTTCACCAGCACTACGATAGGCATCACTGTGTCGATAGGCTCCACGGTGGTCTTGTAGTCTGTGTTCATGCGTTTCATCTTGCCGCGGGTCCTCACGATGGTGAGGTCTTTGGGCACGAACATGTTTACTATCTGCACTGCCTCTTTCACCGATCCTCCGCCGTTTCCTCTGAGGTCGAGCACGAGGCCCTTGGCCCCCTTGTGCTTCAGGTCGATGAAGGCACGGCGCACGTCCTTGGCGCATCCGTCAGTGAAACTGTTCAGATTTATGTATCCTATGCCGTCGGGGCGCACACCGTAATATGGCAGGTATGGCAGCGTGATGGCACGGCGCTTGATGCGCATCTGCATCTTCTTGCCTGTTGACGGGCGCTTTATCTTGAGCATGAAGGAGGTGCCTGGGTCGCCGCGCAGATGGGAGCTGACGAAGGCAACGGTCTTGTCGGTCATCGTGGTGTCGTCGATGCTCAGGATGATGTCACCCTTCTTGAGTCCGGCTTCTGCGGCTGGACTTCCCTCGTATGGTTCGTCGATGACCACTCTCGACAGGGCTGTGTTATAGCGTATCATGGCTCCTATGCCTACGTATCTTCCGGTGAACATCTTCTTCAGTTTGTTCACTTCGCTCTCGGGATAGTATTCGGTATAGGGGTCGAGCGAATTGAGCATTGCATTGATGCCATTGCCTATCACCTCGTCAGCATTCAGTGTGTCAACATATATCATGTCGAGGTAGCGATAGATGTCGCTGAACACTTCGATGTTCTTCGACACGGTGAAGTTATGGTCTTTGTCGTTCTGCGCCTTAATAGTGACGGAGAAAACCGACAGCAGGATGGCGGATAATAATAATATTCTCTTCATTCTTTTCCGTTGGATTTCATTATAATCTGCAAACTTACACAAAACTTTCGATTTTCACCTTATTTACTTTCATAAATATTGTTTCATGGCGAGTTTTACAGCTCATACACATATATAGCAATTATTTTTATCCTCATTCAGAGCCAATCTGTTTAATCCTATAATATAATTTGCTTAATCTTATAAATAATCTGTCCAATCTTATAATATAAGGTAGAGAGTCCTCGGAAAAGATGACAAATCAGGGAATAGAATGACTTTTTTGAAGAAAAATCAAAAAAAAGACGGAAAATATTTGGAGGTTACATAAAAACGTCTTACCTTTGCACTCGCAATTAAGCAATAACGCTTTTAGCAATGCTTCAATAGCTCAGTTGGTTAGAGCACCTGACTGTTAATCAGGGGGTCGTTGGTTCAAGCCCATCTTGAAGCGCAAAGAGGAATCACTTACGAGTGGTTCCTTTTTTATTTTCATATAGTTTGAATATCGGCACCATTTTTGGGGTGGACACATTTTCCTGACGAATTATCATTAAAAGTACACACTTTTTCTGACGAATACTTGCCAATGATTATACTTTTCCCAATGAATAATCAAGAAAAGACCACGTTTTTAAGCATAAAATACAAGAAAACACTAATGACCAATTGGGGATACAAAAAAAACAAAATGAGCGCAAGTCTTGGGGAATAGCCTATTTTTTAATATTTTTGCACGAATATGGATGCCGCACATTACGGCAGAGAAACTAAAGACAAGGATATGGACAACGATTTCGATATAAGACAAGAGACATTGTCGTCGGCGGAAAAAGAATACGAAAACGCCTTGAGACCGCTACGTTTCGGTGACTTCAGCGGACAACAAAAGGTGGTGGAAAACCTGGAGGTGTTCGTAGAGGCGGCGAAATACCGCGGCGAACCGCTCGACCACACGCTGCTGCACGGACCGCCAGGACTGGGAAAGACGACGCTCAGCAACATCATTGCCAACGAACTGGGAGTGGGATTCAAGATAACGAGCGGTCCGGTGCTCGACAAACCTGGCGACCTCGCCGGCATACTGACATCGCTGGAGCCCAACGACGTGCTCTTCATCGACGAGATACACCGTCTGTCGCCTGTCGTGGAGGAATACCTGTATTCCGCCATGGAGGACTATCGCATAGACATAATGATAGACAAGGGACCGTCGGCAAGGTCGATACAGATAGACCTCAACCCATTCACGCTCGTGGGAGCCACGACACGCAGCGGACTGCTCACGGCACCGCTGAGAGCGCGATTCGGAATAAACCTGCATCTGGAATATTATGACCCCAAGACGCTGATGCGCATTCTGAAACGTTCGGCAAACATCCTGAAGGTGCCCATCGACGACGATGCGGCAATGGAGATAGCACGACGCTCGCGTGGCACGCCACGTATCGCCAACGCACTGCTAAGAAGGGTGAGAGACTTTGCCCAGGTGAGGGGAACGGGAAAGATAGACACCAAGATATCCCACGTGGCACTGACGGCGCTGAACATCGACCGATATGGTCTCGACGAGATAGACAATAAGATATTGCTCACCATCATCGACAAGTTCAGAGGCGGACCGGTGGGCATCACCACCATCGCAACAGCTATCGGCGAGGATGCCGGCACAGTGGAGGAGGTTTATGAACCGTATCTCATCATGGAGGGATTCATAAAGCGCACACCACGAGGCAGAGTGGTGACAGAACTCGCCTTCCAGCATTTCGGCAGAAACCTGACATTCGGAAATCCTGCAGAACCGTCGCTGTTCTGACGGTTCTGCAATCGGGTCAGCCCCGTCTTGCCGTGCGCGTCACCAACTGATAGAGCGCCGGCAGGAGGATGAAAAAGGAGAATATGATGGCCAGTCCCATCCGACGGTGGTCGCCGCCGAACAGATCCGTCATCCGCACATCTGACATTTGATGTGGCATAAGGCGAATCATGAGATATGCCACCGTATTGTTAACCCAATGGCATAGCACTCCCGGCACGATGCTACCCGTACGACTGTATATCCAACCGAGGAAGATGCCGACAACGAAAGCGTATGGCATCTGGGCGGGGTTCATATGGATCAGGGCGAAGAGAAAGGCTGAAATGACTATCGGCAACCATGTCTTGCCCTTCATCACGGAGAGCAGCGTGCGCAATATCGCCCCGCGGAATATCATCTCCTCCACAAGCGGAGCGAAGAGGCATATCGTTACATAGCCGAAATTGCTGCCTACAAGCAGCGTCAACTCATCTTCCACAAGATTAGGCAGCTCTGGCATCGCCTCTTCGAGAAACGCCATGGGAATGATGGAGCCCAGAGTGAAAACCACTGTCCAGAACAACACGTCCCAATGTTTGCCTCGCACATAATCGGGCGACAGCGGACACCACTTCAATCTATAGAACATCACGAAGAGCACTATACTGTATACCGCCGAAGTGAGCACCAGTTCGGTGGCCTTGTCGGCTGCCGGGCCGGTGATGAGACGATACAGTGGGGGTATCATGAATCCTGCTACCACCTGGATGATTACACCCCAAAGGAGATAGGTGAACACGTCTTTATTCTTTGCTTCTTTCATATCGGGAAATCATTTGTTTTTCTTTTTTCTAATACAAACCAGTAATCAATAATGACCGTTGGGTGGGTATCCATCATCCCAAGAGGTCGAGCACCTGCTGGCGGTCGGATTGCAACTGGCGCATCAGCTCCTGCTCAGAAGCGAACTTGCGCTCAGAACGGAGCCGCTTCACAAAGCTTACGCTGATTTCGCTGCCGTAGAGATCGCCCTCATAACCGATGATGTGCACTTCCAGAGTGGTGGTCTCACCGTCGAAAGTAGGACGGCAGCCGATGTTCATCATTGCCGGCCTTTCCTTGCCGTCGCCCACATTGGCTGTCATGACATATACTCCCGGTGCGGGAATCATGGTGCGGACGGACGAAGGGTCGATGTTTGCCGTGGGGAAACCCATCCTCCTGCCCTCTTTCACTCCTCCAACGACCTTGCCTCGCAACGCATAGCGATAGCCAAGGCATTTGGCTGCAAGATCCACCTCGCCACCGGAGAGGAAGGTGCGGATGACGGAAGAACTCACGTTGACTTCGTTGAGGACGAGAGCCTTGGCGCGTATCACCTCAATGCCGATCTGCTTGCCGAATGCCACATAGTCGTCGAAACCTTCAGAACGGTTATGACCGAAGCGGTTGTCGTAGCCTATCACAAGATACTCTACACCGAGACGGTCTTTCAACACCATGCGCATGAAGTCGAAAGCCGAGAGCGACGCCGTTTCTTCGTTGAAAGGCAACACCTCGCAGCGGTCAACGCCTGTGGCACGGATTCTCGCCACTTTCTGGTCGAGCGTACTGAGCATCTGCGGCATATAGTCGCTATGCAACACCTCACGAGGATGCTTGTCGAAGGTCACTACAACAGACTGCAGTCCGTGTCGCTCTGCTACTTCCTTCACCTGGTCTATAAGATAGCGGTGACCACGATGTACACCGTCGAAAAAACCGATGGTGGCAACAGAGCCTGCACCGTGACAATGATTGGTGACGGACTCTCTGCCAACAGAGTTTTCATCGTCTGGCGAGAGGATATCGAGCCACTCGTCGCCATGTGTGACATGCAGCGTGCGGATGCCGAAGGCTTCTGCCGCCTTGCAGTTGGCAAGGGAATCGTCAACGAAGAGCGTCTCCTCTGCCACGGCTCCCGTCTCCTGGAGCAACGTCTCGAAAATCCGCGGGTCAGGTTTCACCATTCCCATATTATACGAGATGAATGTCTTGTCGAAATAATACTCCGGACCATGGCCTGAGAGCGGGAAGAAATGTTCCACCGCCTTGTCCCAATGCACGGAGTTACTGTTGCTGAGCATATACACTTTGTGGGTCTTGTGCAGACGTTCCACCGCCCTCATGCGCCTCACCGGGATTTGCTGCAGCAGTTCGCCCCAGGCATAGCGTATCTCCTCATTGCTGGCTTCACAGCCTGGAGCACGGCGGCGAATCTCATCGCAGAACTCCTCCACACTGATCTTTCCCAGTTCCAGATCGAGAAACATGTCTGCCTGCTTGCATTCATCCACATAGCAGGAAATCTTGTGGGCACCGATAGCGTTGAGGGCCTCGATGCACTTATGCCTGTCGAGGTCTACCAAGACGCAACCTAAGTCGAAGACTATATTCTTTATTCCGTTGAGTATATCGTTTTTCATCACTGATTGTTTATTTCTTTATCCAAATCGGTCATTAGGAATACCACATTAAACGGCCTAATGACCGTTTTTGGTTATCAATCTCGCCACAAGGCGCCATATCTCTCCTGCCCACAGCACAAGGGATGTGGCTGCCACCACATACACCCAGTCGAGAAGCGAGAGAGGCACCGTGCGGAACATCTTTCCGCCGAAGGTCACTATCACCCACTGTCCCACGAACACCACGACGAGTATACCTGTGAGCACCTTGTCATGACACAGTCCGCGGAAGGCGGAATGGTCGGTGCCGAGCGCCTTGGCATTGAAGAGGTTCCAGAACTGCAGCATGACGAAGGCGGTGAAGAACATCGACAGTTCGTGTGTCTGCATTCCTCCGCCCGTGTTGAAGCAATGGATGAGATATATGAACATCACGGCAAACATCGCCACACCGATTCCCATTATGCCTCTCACCATAGAGTGATTTATGATGAAATCGGACTGCTGCCGCGGTTTGTCGTCCATCACATCCTTTGTTGGCGGCAGTGAGGCGAGTGCCATGGCGGCGAAGGTGTCCATGATGAGGTTGACCCATAGAATCTGAGTCACCGTAAGCGGCAGTTCGGTGCCTATCACCGCTCCTCCGAGAACAAGCAGCAGGGCTGCCACATTGACCGTGAGCTGGAAGAAGAGGAAACGCTGCAGGTTCTTATACAGCGACCGTCCCCACATCACGGCATTGACGATGCTTCCGAATGAATCGTCGAGCAGCGTCATGTCGCTGGCACCCTTGGCTACACTGGTTCCGGAACCGAGTGAGAGTCCCACATGGGCATGGTTGAGGGCAGGGGCATCGTTCGTTCCGTCTCCGGTAACGGCGACCACCTGACCGTGTTTCTGAAGCATAGCCACAAGGCGCTGCTTGTCGGCAGGACGGGCACGACACATCACCTTGAGACCGACAACGCATTCATAGGCCTCATCATCAGAGAGGGCGGCGAAGTCGGGACCGGTTATTACGGCGTCGGCGGCCGACTCCTCGTTTATTATTCCTATCTGGCGGCCTATCTCACGGGCAGTAGCGGCGGTGTCGCCAGTCACAATCTTAACTTCTATTCCGGCTCTTTGGCATTCTGCCACAGCACCAGGCACATCGCTGCGAATCGGATCGGAAATGCCCACAATGGCCTGTGCCTGCAACTGCCCTATATGCATGGCGGCACGCTCCGCATCGGCTGGCGTGGCATCAGCCGGCAGCTCTCTGTAGGCAAAGGCAAGGGTGCGCATTGCCTTGGTCTGCCACGAGGTGAGCCTGCCGGATATCTCATCCGCTTCCTCTCCGGCAATCCGGCAAGCGGCGAGAACTATCTCCGGCGCTCCCTTCACGAAGAGGTATTGGCGGTTGCCAAGGCGTGCTGCAGTGGCCATGTACTTGCGTTCGGTGGAGAATGGCAACTGGTATATGATATCCTCGGCATGGCGAAGCTTACGGTAGTCCTCTCCCTCTCTGTCGAGCCACAAGAGGAGCGCCACTTCTGTGGGATTGCCGATTCCATTGGTGCCTGCCTCCGTATCAAGATGAGCCGTGGTGTTCAGGGCGAATGCCTTGGCGAGGAGGTCGTCGCTGCCATACAGTTTCCGGATATCGGCAACCTGCATGCGGTTCTCGGTGAGCGTACCGGTCTTGTCGGTACATATCACGGTGACGGCTCCCATCGTCTCACAGGCATGCAGCTTTCTCACGAGGTTGTTGCTCTTGAGCATCCTGCGCATATTGAGGGCGAGGGCAAGGGTGACTGCCATAGGAAGCCCTTCGGGAACTGCCATCACTATCAGTGTCACCGCCATCATGAAATAGCGGAGCACGATCTCTGCCATGCGGAAATAGTCGTCGCCTCGCCACACGCTGTCGGTAACGACATCGTGGACGAGGAATATCAGGAAGGCGGCAAAGGAGATGCCGATGCCGAATTTGCTGACGAGCTTTGCCAGCTTGTCGAGCTGCACGTTGAGGGGTGTCTTCACCGATGTCAGTTCGGTACTGCTGCGTGCCACCTTGCCTATCTCCGTGGCGTCGCCCACTGCAGTGACTCTGTATGTGGCGCTGCCGTTCATCACCATAGTGCTGCGGAGCAACATGTTGCAGGGATAAGTGGCATCATCTGCGGTTGACGATTCGAAACCGGCTACGCTCTTGGTGATTATCGGTTCTCCCGTCAGCGACGACTCGTCCACCTGCAGACTCGATGCTCTGACGAGGAGTCCGTCGGCAGGTATCTCATCGCCTACTTCCACCAATACGATGTCGCCGACAACAATGTCGCGACGTGCCACTTCCACCACCCTGCCCTCTCGGCACACCTTCACGGGCTGCTCTTCGCTGAGGGCGGTGAGCACATTGAATTTCTTCGCCGCATCTCGCTCGAAGATGAAGCCAATGGTTGTGGCAAGGAAGATGGCAATGAATATGCCTATCGTCTCTACAAAATCACCATCCACGAATGCCAGCACGAGGGATATCACCGCTGCCACGAGGAGAATCCGGATTATAGGGTCCTGGTATTTCTCCATATACAGTTTCCACATGCTCACCGGTTTTGGCGGCGTGAGCACGTTCTCGCCATGCTCTCTGCGGCTCTGCTCCACCTGGCTGGCAGAGAGGCCGCCAACGGTGACGGCGTCTGTATCTAATGTTTCTTTCATAATGTTTATGTCAATAATGCCGAAGCACCGCTTATCCGATGCTTAGGCAATGCAAAGGTAATAAAAAGACAATGATTAGTGACTTCACCACAAATCCGCCCACCGCTTTTTATGTATATTTTGCAAAAAAAGACAGGACAAGAAGCCTGCGAATATCTTTTTTTGCGATAAAATTTGGAATTTAGACAAAAACTTCTTACCTTTGCAGTCGCAAACTTGACCACTTAAGTGTCAAGCCGGGCTTTTAGCTCAGTTGGTTAGAGCAACAGACTCATAATCTGGAGGTCCTAGGTTCAAGCCCTAGATGGCCCACTTGCAACAGAAAGCAGTTACGGATTCCGTAGCTGCTTTTTTTGTTTTTAATGAAATGCTTTCGGGCTATGACATAACGACGGACAGCAAAAGCGGAATGCTATTTTTGAGGTCAACCAGCAGATTGTTCTTGCAGGTCTTTATAATGGTGTTTTTTTCAACGAAGCTGCTTTCTACGGTGGAACTTGTCTGCGCATATTCCATGGATTGCAGCGTTTCTCAGAGAATTTGGATTTTTCTCTTCTTGCTCCTAACGATAATTTTGAATTTACGCAATATTTTCAGCCTATAGTCGACATATTCGCTATGGTCGGCAGAGAGGTTGAAATAAAAAAGAAGGACAAAAAAAGAATTTTGGCAAGGTGGAGTCTGCATTTCTGAAAGACAACACAGATGTATATCTTTGTTAAAGGATAGTTTCCTATTGTCATCTGTTGTTGATTACAAGCTTCTCCATCAGAATCTGAAGCCGAAGAACATTCTCACCCGCCATTTATTTCTGTGGAGCTGCAGGTGGGCATCGTCGCCGGCAACGGAATAGTTGTATATCGCTGTGGCTCCGGCAAACTTGTTGCGCCAGGAATATACCACGGCAGCACGGCCGGTGATGATGACTGAAGGGAAATGATACTCCATACTGTTACGATAGGTATATGAGCCGGTAGAGGAATCTGTTGATTCATCGGCAGAGACGTCCGGAGAGGTAGAGGCGGCAGAGGTGGTTGTAGCGCCATCGCTGATGGCGGCATCAGCCGCGGCGGCAGATTCCTCGCCGGTGGCTGAAATCCGGGTTTTGGTGTAGTCATGGGAATATATGGTGACGGTGGGCAGGGCGGAGAGATGGAAGAGCCAATGGCGGTGTACAACGAGGTTATAGGCATATCCTCCACCAACGGCAAACTCGTTGAGACGGATGGTCATATCTTTCATCTCCGTCTTCGACCCGTCGAAGCTCGCCCCTATCATCCAGCTGCCGGCGCTGCGCTTCTGCACATAGCTCTGGCTGAAGGCGGCAGGGAATGAGAAGCGGCGACTGTTGAAGGCGTAATAGAAATTGAGGTTCAGGGCATTCTGCGACACCTGTCCCCTACCCACGTCCACTCGCTTGCCATCAACATAGCGGTGGCCATGAAAGGTCTTCGACGACAGATACACCACATCAAAGCCATAGCGGTTGCTGTATGAATTGAGGTTGAACTCATAGTCCTTGTTCTTTCCAGCGAGTTTGGCAGGATTCACAGAGAGGCTGAGCCCCAGTCCGCGATATGCCGCCGCCACACTGAACGTGCCCCGGCAGTCTGCCATCACATGCGTACGGCGCTCCAAAGCATCCGTCTTCGTCACGGTCTGCATGTCGGCACCCGACAACACACCAGTAAGCTTCACCGTCCACCGTGCATCAGGACGGGCGATGTATGCCGTGTCATATTTTATCTTGTTGTATTTGGCAGCCAGGAGGGAGTCGCCGCGGAACAGGAGCCTGTCGTAGCGCTGCATGCGCGCCTGGCGCTTGTGGTATTGTCTCAGCAGTCGTTGTTTCTTCTTCTCGCCCATATTGCTGCGGAGCACCCTGTCAATGAAGAGGGAGTCAGCCCAGCGCAGCATCTGGCCTCTGTCAGCCGACTGCCGGAGCTGGAGTCTGAGACTGTCGGCAATCTGCAGTTTTTCTCTGAATGTCTTGCGTTGTTTCTTCTTTTGGGCGAGGGCGGTTGCCGGTGTCATAAGCGACAGTACGACGAAGAGCAGTATCACTTTGATGGTTGCGATACTGCTCACGGGAACTATTCTTGATGATATTCTTTGTGGAATTCTTTGCATATCCTTTGATATACAGGTTGTCAACGCTTCATTTCCTTCAGCAGCGCCAGTGCCTTGTTCTCGGCAGCTTCCATGATCTCGCGCTCGCCGGGACCTTTGTCGTTGATGCCGCAGAGATGCAGGATGCCATGGATTATCACGCGGTGAAGCTCGTCGTCATATTCCTTGCCGAAGAGTTCGGCATTCGAGCGCACCGTGTCGAGCGAAATCACTATATCACCGCTCACCACATCATCCTCGTCGTAGTCGAAGGTGATGACATCCGTATAGTAGTCGTGACCGAGATATTCGCGGTTCACCTCCAGAATCTTCTCGTCGTCAACGAACATATATCCTATGTCGCCCAACCGACGCTTGTATGAAGCCACTACAGCCTTAATCCAAGCCGTCGTCTCGCGCTTCTTTATCTTTGGCATTGCTATGCCCTCTGAATCGTATGAAATCATAATCAGAAAATTTATTGTTGTCCGTTTTTGTCAGGGCAGGAATCGCTTCACGTCCTTTCCGAAGTGTGTCAGCTCCCTCACCACGCTCGAGCTGATGCTCTCCATTCCGGCTTCGGCAAAGAAGAGCACCGTCTCTATTCCCGTTAGCTGCCGGTTGATATCCGCCTGCTCACGCTCATATTCGAAGTCCTTCACGCTTCTCACTCCCTTTATGATGAACTCCGCTCCCTCGCGGCGGGCGAAGTCTACGGTGAGGTCGTTATACTGCTTCACCTCTATCTTCTCCTCCTCTTTGTATATCTGGCGTATTGTTTCCACGCGCGTTTCCGTGGTCTGCATGTATTTCTTGCGTTCGTTGTAGCCCACTCCTATCACGATTTTGTCGAAGAGCGGCAGAGCGCGTTTCACGAGCGAGTCATGGCCTATGGTATAGGGGTCGAAGCTGCCCACGAGTATTCCTATTCTCATATCTGTATATTTGCAATGGTATGATTCCAGTCCTAATGACTGATTTGGGTTATATCGTTGCAAAAGTAATATATTCATTTTTCTAATGCAAGAAAAACGTTGTCATTTAACCCGAATCGGCCATTAGGGCGTTTGGGAAGAAAATAAAATTGAATATCTTATAGTTGTAATTATTCAGTGAACACTAATTAATAGCAAGCCCTATTTATAATCATCCAGATTTCCCCCCACGTCATAGATAAAATCCAAAGAACACAGTTTAGAATTCTGCAGTCAGCGACATAATGTCAGAGAACGGTTAATATTTTTAAACTTTTCTGACGATTTGTCAAGCCACAATAGTCATAATGACAAAATATGTAAGCGGCACAGGAATTGCATCTCCATTAGCGAAGGCTGAAAACCGAAGGCGGAAGGATTCGAAAGAAACCTGAAGCCGAGAGGAGAAAGCCGATGAAAAGACTGCTGGTCAAAGCCGATGAAAAGAGGCAGAGATCAACGGAAAAAAACAGATAAATAAAAAACTAAAATAAAAATGGAGGTATTTGATATGTTACCAGTAATGAACAGAAATCTTTGGATGCCAGAAGAGTTTAATGACTTTTTCGATACTGACTTCATGCCACGTGTAAGTGCTACGGCACCGGCAATCAACGTCAAGGAAAGCGAGAAAGACTACACAGTGGAACTCGCCGCTCCTGGACTGACAAAGGATGACTTCAATGTCAATATCGACAACGACGGTAACCTGCACATCAAGATTGAGAACAAGAGCAACAAGAAGGATGAGGACAAGAAGAGCCACTATCTGCGTCGCGAATTCTCATACAGCAAATACGAGCAGACATTGCTCCTTCCTGACGATGTGGAAAAAGACAAAATCGCTGCCAGCGTAAACCATGGCGTATTGACCGTAGAACTTCCAAAGCTCGTGAAGGCAGAGGAGAAGACAGCACGTCAGATTGAAATCAAATAAGGCGTGAGAGAGAAGGAAGCATAGAGAAAGGAGAATGTTTTAGATTACATAAACCCACATAGTTGGTGTTGGTTAAGTGAAGGCGCTTGCCCTATTGGGCAGGTGCCTTTTTCGTTATTATCAGCACATGGCGCGAGTCGGCAAGCGTGGTGGCAAAGATATACGTATCGCCACCGTCTTTGATCTTCAGCTTCTTGCGCAGGTCTGCCACTGAGAGAGGGAAGTTCCTCACGGTGACGTTTGCCCTGGCAATGCCTGATAGAGCCTGCCGCAACGCCTTCTTGTTGAGCTCCGTAACGGCACACACCTGGAACCGTCTGCCGGGGAAAGCCTCAACGAGACTTTCAGAAAGGAAGAGATGACTGTTTTGAGCCACCTGCGGCATCCCGTATCTCGCCGAAAGCATGGCGAAACAGCCTGCCTTCATTATTGATGCGTTAGGCTCGTAAATCCAACATCCGGGCTGCAGAAGGGCTGAAGGGGAAACGGCAGATGGAGAACTGCATGGAAGCAGAGCACAGATGTCGCCGCCATCGGTATATTCCTCTGAAACATAGTGCCAAGAGCCATCAGCCAGCTGCTGACAGTCAACACAACATACATGCAGCGGAGTACCACCCTGTCTGCCGCCACCGGCAGAGAGCACGAGCAGGAGTTCCTTGCACTCGTTCTTCACGGAGATGATATGCACCTCTGAAACATTGCCGAGGTCTGCCACCGCCTTGTGCCAGTCGAGCATCGGCGACAGCTTCACCACCACATAGTCGGCATGAGCAAGAAGCTCACCCTTGAGCGCCACCACATCCGGTGTGCAGTCGGCGATGGCAAAGGTGCGTCCGCCATGGTCGTCGCGGCGTGCCGGGTCGATGAATATCGTCGTGGCATGGGGCATGTTTAGCAGATATTCCTCGGTGTCGCCACAAACGATTTCCGCATCCTTCACGCCGAGCAGCGGCATGTTGTGGGCCACCACCCTACAGAGATTCTCCTGCCTCTCCACATACGTCTTGTGGCGGAAGCCTCTCGACATGAAGGAGAAGTCCACTCCGAATCCTCCCGTCAGGTCTACGTGTCTTTCTGCATTGCCGTCAGCCAGACGCTCAGCCAGTCGCTGCTTGTATACGGCAGTAGGCTCCGACGAACATTGTTCCATGGATAGATGCGGCGGGAATACCAGTCCGTCGGTGTCTGCCCATGAAGGCAGTTTCCGTCGTGCCGCCTGCCATCCCGCAATCTGTTCCAGTGCGTATGCCATGTCAACGCCATCGGGTCTTGACTTGAGGGCGAGCTGGCGCACGTCGTCGGTCTTGTGTATGGATATGAACGAGAGGGTCTCGCCGTTGGGTATCAATGTCATATCAATATGTATTCTTGAGTAAACGAAAAGGCTCCGTGCCTTCCCTTTGTGTAGAATGCCCGGAGCCTTGTCTTTGTGTATGTATGCAGTGAAAAGCTATGCCATTATTTCTTCACCACCTTCACCATCTTGCCGTCAGCAGTCTTCACAACGTATATGTTGCCGCTCTGCATCTTGCTCACCTGCTGTCCGCTAACGGTGTAGATCTTGGTAGCGTGGATGTTCTGGTCCATCTTGGTCTCTACTGTAGAGATGCCGTTGGTCACCTTTCCTTCCTTGATGTCAACAGTGTAGCGGGTGATGTTCTTGCTGTCGGCAGAAACCACGGTGATTGTAGCCGTAGAAGCCTTAGGGTCGGTAGAAGAACGCTCTACTCTCTTTGTCACAGTAGCGCCGGCGCCGGCTGTCACCTCGATCATGTCTACAGTCATCTTCTTTGAAGCAGGCACCTTAGAGTAGTAGTATGTTCCAGGTTCGAATCCGTTGATTTCCTGTCCGTCAATCTTGATGGAGCTGAGCTGTGAACTGTACTCGAGTTCCACGTCGTCTACATAGAGCTTGTCGTCAGCGCTTCCCTTACCAGGAGTAGCGTTTGTAGAGATGGTCACGAGGATAGCGTTAGGGTCGGCACCGTTGGCGATGTAAGAATCATAGTCGAACGGAATTGTGATCTTCTGCCACTCGTCCTTGCTCTCGATGGTCTTGTTCTGAGCCTTTGCCACTACATTTTTGTATTCTGTGCCCTCAGCCTCTGGATCCTGATACTTCTTACCGTCGGTGATCACCGCGCTGATTGTGGCATAAGGATAGTCTTTGGCGAGGTCGCTGCCGCCCTGCTGGAACTTCACCCACACGCTGATAGCGTCCGGCTTGGCGTCTACAGTAGCATAGAACGGATCGCCGTTGGCGTCGAGTGCCTCGTTGCTGAAATCGAGGAATGCGTGGTTGCCGGTGTTTGCAGCCTGTGCAGCACCTGCGTTCATCTGTCCTGTAGTGATTGTTCCGTTAGGAATCTGTCCGAAGATAGCATTTCCTGTTGTGATGAGCACGCTCTTCTTTCCTGTAGTTCCAGGACGAGTTTCGTTGCTCTCCTTTGTGTGGACAGCGCTCTTCACCATTGAAGCCAGCGTACCGGTAGCTGTCATGAACGAATGCCATGCGTTTGGCTCCTGGCTTGTTGCAGAACCGGCTGTGGCAGTATGGAATTTCTCGAAACCGGAGTTAGGAATCTGTCCGATGGTATAGTCTTCGTCGCCGAGAGTGAGCTTCAGCGAGCGTCTGATAGCCTTGAAAGTATCGATGATGAGGTTGCCATAGAACTTGCCGCCGCGGATTTCTCCGTTGAAGTAAGCCTGCAGCTTGCCGCCGTTGAGGGCTGTGTAGCCAGGACCCTGCCAGCTGATATTCGTGTCGTCGCCTTCAACGATTTCGATGTCCTGAACAGAGCGCAGGATGGTATATACGCCGGCGTTTGTCATAGGAACGTTCTCGATAACGATGTTTCCTACTGGCTGCTCCTGCATATAATACTCGTATTTCACGTTCTTGATGGTCACGGTGCATGTGCCGTCACCGTTTGGCTGAACCTGAACAGTTGATTTAGGATACTTCTTGGATCCGGAACCGGCGTTGATGTCCAACGTGGTCACATAGTCGGTTGCCTGTGCTGTGAGTGCTGCGGCAGCCAGGATGAATGAAGATAATAATTTTTTCATGTGTAGTATTATTTTAACGATTAAATGATTTCTCCATTATTTGTTCATCACCTTCACGGTCTTGCCGTTTGTGAGCTTCAGGATGTTGATGCCGCGCACCATAGAGTTCACGCGCTGTCCGCCGAGAGTATATACGGCAGCCACCTTGGCATTCTGGTCAACGGTGCCGGCAGAGATGCCGTCGGTACCGAAGTTGTTGTCGCCGAACACGGCTTCCACGTCACCCACGCCAGGCACGGTGAGGCTGATGAGAGCATAGAACTTGTCGCCCTTGCTGCGTGAACCTTCCTTCACGGTAACGTCGATCTTGCCGCCGAGCATCTCCTGGATATCAGCGCCATTGGTGATGGTAGCTGTCTGTGTGGTGGCATAGTTGGTGAATCCCTCTGAGTCGTCGTCGCCCTGAACATCGGTCATGGTAACGTCGCCGATGAGCATTCCCATGAAGCTGAACTGGTTGAGCTTGATGGTGTATTTGCCTTCCTCTGCCTGCTCGGTGATAGTGATGGAAGCCCTGTCTGTGACAGGCTCACCCAGATTGGCAACAGTGATTACGATATTGTCCTCATAAGTTTTCTCGTTGTTTCCTTGTGCCATTGCTCCCATGGCGATCATTGCCATGGCGATAAGAGTAAAAATTTTCTTCATAATAAAAATGATAATGTTTTTAATTTAATGTTTTCCTAAATTCTTTTTGCCTTTATTTAATTGTCTTGTCTATTCATCAGAATCCTGACTGCCCATCGGTGAGGAATCTGTCGGCAGAGGTTGCCGCCGCCGGATTGAATACAAGTACAAGGTCATTTCATCCTATAAGAAACGCCGACAGTGCCATACACCGGATACATCGTCTGCTCGATGGTGTCGAAATTGCCTTTGAATATCCCCGTGAAGCCCCATGAGAGGTCAACGAATATTCCCCAGGAGTGATGGAAATGCCAGTCGGCTCCCACCATCATTCCCCATTGCAGCTTGCGCATACTGTCGGAAAAGTCATAGGTTCCGCGGCTTCCGTCAGTGGTGCCGAGTTCCACTTTTTCTCCCGTAGGGTCGCCCACTCTGAGGTATCCGTCGTAGGCGGCTCCCTTGAAGGTGCGGGTGCGCACATAAGAGAGATACGGACCAGCCTTGATCTGCCACTTGTCGTTGAAGCGGTAGGTTGCCTGTAGAGGCATGGTGAGCATCCATTGCACAGCCTCCGACTGGTTCTTTCCGGTGAACATACCCTCGAGTTCCTGTCCGCCGCGCACTATCCTCATGTGGTAGTTCTTCACCGTGGCGTCAATGTCCATTCCCTTGTTCTCGAGTCTCAATCCTGTGGTCAGTCCCCATTTGTCTGTCAGCGGCTTGTAGACGCCGAGTCCCAGCATCACGCTCAGCGTCGGTCTGTAGGCATCGAGCGAACGGATAGAGGCCGGCATTCCCATCGGCATCGTTCCACCGATATTGTATCCTGCCCTGAGGTCATATTTCAGGTCATCGAGTATTCCTCCGGCATGAACTGAGAGTGCCGATGCGGCAAGGAGTGCCAGTGATAATATTGTCTTCTTCATTGTTGTCTTTCTTCTTGTTTATCGTAAGAGTTGGTTTCTGCCATGCGGTGCCGTGGCATCAGTCCTCGCAGATGAGTTCGAACTCATCCACATAGAGTGTGCTGCCCACTGCCCCCTGGAAGGTGGCTCCCTCATAGCTCGAGGTGCACACGATGGCAATGCTATATCCATTGGCACGCAGCAGGTCGGGGTCTACCACACCGGTGTATTTGAACTGCAGGTCAAACGGTGTCCATTCGCTGGTGGCGTTTATCTCGCCGATTTCTGCCAGCGCCACGATATATGGATTTGTCTTCACGTCGTTGCCGTTGAGAACGAAAGCCTCTCCGTTGTCGTCGTGGTTGCGATAGAGCACGGCATAGATGTCACCATGGTCGGTCTTTCCCTCTACCGGCTTTCCTGCCTTGTCCTGATATGTCTCGCCGGGAGCATACTTGTAGTAACCCGTTAATCGCAGCGGCTTCTTGTCGAACGGCAGTCCGAAGCGTGTCGCCGCCATGGTATTGGTGAGAGCAGGCTTGGTGTCGAATTTTCCGATGAAGAGGTTTCCGGCGGCGATGCGCATATTTGACATCACTCCGAAAGGTCCCGTGCTGCGTGTGGTAAGCTTCACGCATCTGCCTCTCACTCCGCCTTCTACGCTCACCGTGGGATAGTCCTCATAGGGTGCCTTGCCCATACTGAGCTTGAATCCGCCGTTACCGGTTGCCCAATCGCGGTATATCTTGCTGTCGCTGCCACGGCTGTAGTCATACCACTGATGGTATTTCTCCGTGCCGTCTCTGTCGATGAAGAAGTCGATGTTCTCAAAGCTGTACTTCAGCGGCAGCAGCTTGGAACCGAAGCCCACGTAATATTCCCTTGTCCACGCACCGTCTTCGGATGTCACGGTGTATTTGTGTCTGGCATTGTTGGAGAAATCGAGTTCCGTACCGCTTGCCGGACTGATGGTGGCGCCGGGTGTGAGCTGGAACTGCGGCGACATCTTGCTGATATCGGCATTGTCTTTCACCTCAAAGGAGATCTGCGAGGTGTTTGAAGGCACGTCGATACTGGCGTCGGTCTGGTTGTTGAAGACCGCGTCCCAGTTGTCCATCACGACAAACGCCTTCTGTATATCACATTCGGCATTCGGGGCCTCATCCTTAAAACAAGAGGTCAGCATAGTGCAAGCTCCGATTGCTGAAAGGAAATAAATAGAATATTTCATCAAGACTAAAATAATAGTTCACGTGGCATCATGCGCCACGCCTTTGTGTTACAAAAACTTACCCATCTGCAAGTACAGGCCATCACAAGCGTGGCTGTCAATTGGCGTATGGATATAATATACCGGGGCAAAGGTACGCTAAAAACCTTTAACTTGCAAGATTTCAGCGTTAAAACGAATAATTTAGACTACTTTTCATTCCAATATATACCATAAAAAACGCCACGAGAAGCCACAAAACGTTGCGCATTATGGAAATTTAAGCGGAAAAAGGACCGAGGGAAAAGTAAAATCATTATATTTGCACGTTAAAAGCAACATTAATTAAATAAATACAAAGCATTTCTTATGAAAATAGCATTGATCGGCTACGGAAAGATGGGCAGGATGATAGAACAGATAGCCAAAGACCGTGGTCACGAAATAGTTTGCGTCATCGACGTTGACAACCAGCAGGATTTCGACAGCGAGGCGTTCAAAAGTGCCGACGTGGCAATAGAATTCACTAACCCTACAGCGGCATACGGCAACTACCTCAAGGCTTTCAGACACAACGTGAAGGTGGTGTCGGGCTCTACGGGATGGATGAAGGAACATGGCGACGACGTGAGGAGAATGTGTTCTGCCGAGGGCGGACAGACACTGTTCTGGGCATCAAACTTCTCTGTCGGCGTGGCGATTTTCTCTGCCGTGAACAGGTATCTCGCCAAGATAATGAACGGATTCCCGCAGTATGACGTGCGCATGGAGGAGACTCACCATATCCACAAGCTCGACGCTCCGAGCGGCACCGCCATCACACTGGCTGAAGAGATAATCAGCGACGTTGACCGCAAGAAGGAATGGGTGAAGGGTGTGCAGAGGCTTGCCGACGGCAGCGTGGAGGGCAGCAACGATGTGGCTGCAGACCAGCTCGCCATCGAGAGCATCCGCCGCGACGAGGTGCCGGGAATCCACTCCGTGGTTTACGACAGCGACGCCGACTGCATCACCATAACCCACGACGCCCACTCGCGCAAGGGATTCGCCATGGGAGCGGTGCTCGCGGCAGAATATACCAAGGACCACAGCGGACTGCTGACGATAAGCGACATGTTCAAATTCTGAACCGCCGGCGGAAAAGAAAGACGAAGACAGGACTCTAATGGCCTGTCATAGACCGGACACGAATCGGGATAATAGTATCAACAGAAAGGCGAATCCTGATACTCCGGATAATTGAATCAACAGAAAAAAGATAAATCCTGATAATTGACAAGAAAATGATTGACAAGGAAAAAGCAAAGCTGAACATGAAAGTGCAATGGGCTAAGTTCATCGGCGTGACCGTGCTGTACCTGTTGTTCCTCGTGTGGGTAAAGAGTTGGCTGGGACTCGTCGTAGTGCCATTCATCTTTGACGTTTACATTACGAAGAAAATAAAATGGCAATGGTGGAAAGACGCCGAAGGCCCCACAAGATTCATAATGTCGTGGGTTGACGCACTGGTGTTCGCACTCGTGGCTGTGTATTTCATCAACCAGTTCTTCTTCCAGAACTATGTCATCCCATCATCTTCACTTGAGAAATCACTCCTCACCGGCGACTACCTCTTCGTGAGCAAAGTGAGCTACGGACCCCGCATCCCGGAGACTCCGCTCACCATGCCGCTCACGCAACACACGCTGCCGGTGATAAACACAAAGTCGTACATTGAATGGCCACACTGGGAATACCGCCGCGTCAAAGGACTGGGCAACGTGCAGCTCAACGACATCGTGGTGTTCAACTATCCTGCCGGCGACACCCTGGTGGAAAACTATCCCAACGCCGACTTCTACCGCGACATCTGCTATGCCACAGGCTACCAGCTGCTCGCAAACCAGTATGTGGACCTGAGCAAGATGACACCCCAGCAGAAATACGACTATTTCCAGAAGGTATACAAGACAGGACACGACTATGTGGCTGCATCGCCACAGCAGTTCGGAAACATCATCAGCCGACCCACCGACCGCCGCGAGAACTACGTGAAGCGCTGCGTGGGACTGCCTGGAATGACTCTGCAGATAAAGAACCGCATCGTTTACCTCAACGGCAAGCCGAACAAGGAACCGGAGAATGTGCAGTATACATATAACGTGCAGCTCAACCAGCCTATCAGCGACGACCTGATGAAGGAACTCGGCATCAGCATGGAAGATCTCGGAAGCCTCAACTCCAACGGATACATGCCGCTTACAAAGCGTGCAGCAAAGGCACTCGCCGCCAACAAGACATTGGTGAAGAGCATCAAGCTGGCACCTGAGATGAAGAACGACATCCTGTATCCGCTCGACGCCGTGACAGGATGGACACGCGACAACTACGGACCAATCTGGATTCCGAAGAAGGGAGCTACGGTAAAGCTCGACATGAACAACATCGCCATCTATGAGCGCCCGATACGTGCCTATGAGCACAACAAGCTCGAAGTGAAGGGCGGCAAGATATACATCAACGGAAAACAGACCGACCGCTACACGTTCAAGATGGACTACTACTGGATGATGGGCGACAACCGCCACAACTCTGCCGACTCACGCTACTGGGGATTCGTGCCTGAAGACCACATCGTGGGCAAGCCGATATTCATCTGGTGGTCGAGCGACCCTGACCACAGAGGATTCTCCGGAATAAGATGGAGCAGACTCTTCAGATTCGTTGACAACATAAAATAACACGTTGACGGAATAAAATCCCATACATACAGAGAGAAGACCGCCGGCGGGAGACGCACCCTCTCCCACCGGCGGCAACTCAAGGAAACAGATGAGAAACGCCATAAAGTTCATAATCGCCATCATCATTGCGGGACTGCTCATGATTCTCTTCCGCTGCGTGGCATTCACCATCTATATAGTCCCCAAGACGGGCATAAAGCCATGGCTCGTCGATGGCGACCGTGTGCTGGTGAACAGATGGAGCTATGGACTGAGGACGGGCAGCGACAAGACATTCCCATACAGCCGGTGGTTCCGCAAGCCGGTGGGCAAAGGCGAGCTCGTGGCTTTCAACTATCCGCTCGACACCATGCACACCGTGACGAACAGAAGCGTTCACGCCGCTTTCTGCATGGCAGGACCGGGCGACACCACATACATTGACCACCACCCCATCATTCCGCCGAAGAGATGCCGCATGGTGGAAGTGAAGCCATGGAACATAAAACTCCTCTGCAACACCTACCGTATCCACGAGGGACGGAAGGCGGACATCAAGGACGGGAAACTCATCGTGGACGGAAAGGCGACACGCTACGCCTATTTCTCAAGAAACTATTATTGGATGAGTTCTGTCGACGGCGACACAACGCCGGACAGCAGATATTACGGTTTCGTGCCCGAAGACCACATCATAGGACGCATCGTCATGGTGGTTTATTCCAGAGGCAACAGCGAGTCGTTCTTCGGCAGCTTCAGAAACGCCAGATGGCTGATGCCGCTATAACGGAGTCATCCCGCTCATCCACAAAACTCACCCTGAATGACAGCTTTATTATCTTCAACATACTTCGGACCCATACAGTGGTATCAGAAGCTCAACCGCTATGACAGCATATTAATCGAGCAGCACGACAGTTTCGTGAAGCAGACCTACCGCAACCGCTGCATAATAGCGACGGCTAACGGGAGCCAGGCTCTCAGTTTGCCAACATCGCCCGGCAACAAGGACAAAGGCGATGAGGGGATGCCGACGACGGTGAACTCCACCATAATCAGCGACCACGGCAACTGGCGCCACGTACACTGGAACGCATTGAAGAGCGCATACGGTGAGTCGCCTTTCTTCGAATACTATGCCGACGACATCAAACCGTTCTTCACCGGGAAATGGACTGACCTGTATTCCTTCAACATGGACATCTGCCGGAAGATGTGCGAACTGCTCGACATAGAACCGAACATTTCGCTCACAGACCATTATATCAGCAGAGAGGAAGCTTGCGACCTCGGCATCGCGGACTTCCGCGACGCTATCCGGCCCAAGCATCCGTTGCCAGACCCCGACTTCGAACCACGGCGCTATTATCAGGTGTATGAACAGCGCCACGGCTTCCTGCCTAACATGAGTATTATCGACCTGCTCTTCAACATGGGAAACGAGAGCGTGCTATGGTTATAGATATGAGTAAAAGTTGCCCATATCGCTGATTCTTAGTAAAAACAAGAATTTCTGAAAAACTGTCAGACTGTCTGGTTTTTTGCTGTAATATCCTGACAGACAGATAGTTGACTACCTGGCGATTGTCAGCCAATTGTCTGGATGGTTTGCTGATAAGAGGAATTTTCAGATGAGAGGAATTGCATACGTTGGCAGAATTCTGAAAACAGGAATATTAGTATTACAATACGAACTTATTGGGCAGACGTCTGACAGCAAATCTGCCCATCCGGGGTAAGCACCTTGCCCCACTTGAGAAAGCACCTTGCCCCAGTTGGGCAAGCAGCGTGCCCAATTTTTAACCCAAATCGGTCGTTAGGGCTTGCCTGTATTTTGCTTTTAAAAAGAGTGTTTTTTTGGTGGGGGTTAATAGTTCAATCCGAAGCACCACAGCGGAATGATATTGCCGAAGCCTGTTTCTATATCGTCCTTCACGATATAGCCATTGTCCAAACCTTCTATCTGCTGTTTGCCCTTCTTGCGTCCGCCAATCTCAAAGGTGTACTTGCCAATGACGAAATCGGACTGACGTGAGGCTGTCACCGCATTGCGCACACGCATCTGATTGTAGAAGAATGTCTCGCGCAGATTGCCTATATCGGGCGTACCACCGGCAAGAACCGTCATCAGACTCGGATTGTCAATATATACCTTCTTTATCTTTCCAAGATTGCGTATGCCCGAAGTGTCGTCGCGCAACAGTCCTATCATACCCGACTTCTCAAGATAAGCCAGATAATCGGGTATGCTGTTCTTGCTTGCGCCTATCTCCGACGCCAGACTGTCTGCTACGGGCTTATATGGGGCCAGATGCGAGAGGATGGCAAGCAGCTGCTTCAGTTTGCGGGCTGTTGAGGCTTTCATGTCGGCATACTGAGGTATGTCCACTTCTATAGTCTGCGTCACCACTTGCTCCATACGCATCGGGAAATCGCCCTGGACGGAGAAGGGATAATAGCCACGACTCATATAGTCGCGGAAGAGTGGCAGCGGATGTTCTACGGCATCAAGCACTGCGCGGTTGCTGAGGATGTCGTCGAGAGTGTAAACCGGACTCTCTATGCCATGGAAGAAAGACAGATACTCTCTGAATGACAAGCCGTACATGAAATAGAGCAAGGCTCGACGGCTGAGGTCGGACTCGCCACGATATATATCGAGCACCGAAGAACCGGTAAAGACGATGTGAAGCGAAGGGTGCATATCATACATCAGTTTCAATTCTCTGCTCCAGCCGCTATACTTGTGTACCTCGTCGATATACAGATGCGTACCACCCTCCTTCACAAACTTATCGGCAAGGTCGAAGAGCTTATGGTCGGCAAAGTACATGTTGTCGGCTGTGATGTAGAGGCTATGGTTTTCGGGCGTGTTCTTTATACGCTGCAATATCATTGTAGACTTGCCGATGCCTCGCGGACCAAGTATTCCCACCAAACGACTATCCCAACTGATATCGTCATACTTATAACGCACGAATGTGGTGGGTGTCTGCTTGAGCAATTCGCGCATGTATTCATAAAGTTTCAATTCTATCATAGCTTGTAGACGTTTGATAACAATGCAAAGATACGAAAAATCCCTCAATGAGGGACGCTTTTGGCTTAAAACGTCCCTCATTGAGGGAAATATTTGGCGAATTTGTCCCTCTTAGAGCTTTTTTACAAGGCGCCTTTTGTCCGTTTTAAATCCGCAAAATGCCTTGCCTGCACAATAAATTCCTCGAAAGGAGTGTTTATCTCAGTTTTTATATTTACCTTTGCCATATATCAGATGTTCTTTATCTAAGTTTTCAGCAACACTAGGATAAGTGAATTTCCTGACCGATGCAAGCATCGGATAATTCTACGTTATCCAATGACTTGCTTTTTTGTAAGATTGCAAGTCTGCTGGTTTAAGGTAAAGACAGAAGATAGCGAGACCTGATTTTATCGATGAATACGGGATTTTTTAATCATAAGAAACCATAACATAACAAATATGGATTATATATTTGAGACCAAGATGATGGTGCGCGACTACGAATGCGACATCGAGGGAATAGTAAACAACGCCAACTACCTGCACTACGCCGAACACACAAGACACCTGTTCTTGCAGAAATGCGGACTCAGCTTCGCAGAGATGCACAGAAGAGGAATCGACGCCGTGGTGGCAAGGATGAACCTGCAGTTCAAGACTCCTCTCAGATGCGACGACGAGTTCTTCTCCCGTCTGAACCTCACCAAGGAGGGAATAAAATACGTGTTCCATCAGGACATCTACCGTGCGTCGGACAACAAGATATGCTTCAAGGGAGTGATTGACCTGGTCTGCATCGTTGACGGCAGACTCGCCAACAGTCCCGAATACGACGATGCCTTCAAGGAATATATAAACAAATAAGACGATTCGGATGGATACAGCACAGCAAGAAAGACTCAATGCCCTGACGCTGTCGAGAATGGGATTCTACAATATCCCGGCGATGAGGGAACTGCTCCACAGGGCAGGTTCGTTCACAAACATTGCCGACCATCATGACAACATACTCGACATCGTGCCCGACTGTCCGAAGCGTCTCGCCAACTCGCTTAAAGACATCGCCCCACTGCAGCAGAGAGCGGAGGAGGAACTGGAATATGCGGCTGCCCACGGCATACAGGTGCTGCTGATATCCGACGACGACTATCCGCAGCGGCTGAAAGAATGCAACGACGCACCGCTCGTACTCTTCTATAAAGGCAATGCCGACCTCAATGCCAAACGGGTGATTAACATCGTGGGAACACGCCACGCCACACAGTATGCCGACGACTGCATACGCAAGTTCATTGCAGACATCAAGGTGTTGTGTCCCGAGATCCTCATTGCCAGCGGACTGGCATACGGTGTGGACATCATGGCGCACAGACACTCGCTGGAAAACGGCATACCCACTGTGGGAGTGCTTGCCCACGGACTCGACAACCTGTATCCGCCACGCCACAGGGAGACGGCAGACAGGATGGTGGGATGCGGTGGACTCCTGACGGAGCATTTCACGAATACCAATGCCGACAAAGTGAACTTCGTGAGGCGCAACCGCATCGTGGCAGGCATGTCAGACGCCACCATACTCGTGGAGAGCGCTGCAAAGGGCGGAGGACTCATCACTTGCTCGCTGGCAAGCTCATACAACCGCGACGTTTTCGCATTCCCCGGAAGAATAGGCGACAGCCTATCTGAAGGATGCAACAAGATTATCCGCAACCGGTCAGCACAGATGGTAATATCGGCGGAATCATTCGTCAGCGACATGGGATGGGAGACTGACGCACAGCTCGCCACAGCCCAGAAGAACGGTATAGAGAGGAGTCTCTTCCCCGAAGTGGAAGGCGACGCAAAGACAATAATCGACGCTCTCGCCAAGAACAACGACCAGCAGATGAACGTGCTTACGGTATCCACGGGATTGCCTATAAACAGGCTCACCGCCCTTCTCTTCGAACTGGAGATGAAGGGAATGGTAAAGGCACTGGCTGGAGGAATGTATCATTTGATTAGTTGACAAGGAGACGAGTTGACAAGGAGTAAAGTAGACAAGTAGACAATGAAAATAGGAAACATACAATTTGGAGATCACCCTCTGTTTCTCGCACCGATGGAAGATGTCACCGACATCGGATTCCGAATGCTCTGCAAGAGATACGGGGCATCTATGGTATACACCGAGTTCGTGAGCGCAGAGGCTCTCGTAAGATCGGTGAAAAGCACCGTCAACAAACTCACCATCAGCGATGAGGAGCGCCCCGTGGGCATTCAGATTTACGGACGCGACGTGGAGTCGATGGTAGAGGCGGCAAAGATTGTGGAAGACCAGGCACATCCCGACGTGATAGACATCAACTTCGGCTGCCCCGTGAAGAAGGTGGCTGGAAAAGGTGCCGGAGCCGGCATGCTGCAGAACGTGCCGCTGCTGCTCGACATCACGAAAAACGTGGTGAAGGCTGTGAACACTCCCGTCACGGTGAAGACGCGACTGGGATGGAGCAACGACAACCTCATCATCTGCGACCTCGCCGAACAGCTGCAGGACTGCGGCATACAGGCTCTCACCATACACGGAAGGACGAGGGCACAGATGTATACAGGTTCTGCCGACTGGACTCTGATTGGCGAAGTGAAGAAGAACCCGCGAATCAACATCCCCATCATCGGCAACGGCGACATCACATCGCCGGAGGAAACGAAACGGGCTTTCGAGGAATATGGCGTTGACGCCGTGATGATAGGGCGAGCCACCTTCGGACGCCCATGGATATTCAAGGAGATACGTGACTATCTCGACGGCAAGGAGGCTGACCCCGAGATGACATTCAACTGGATGCTCGACGTGCTCGAAGAGCAGCTGCGCATCAATGTGGAACGCATCGACGAATACCGCGGCATACTGCACACAAGGCGCCACCTCGCCGCAAGTCCGATATTCAAGGGAATACCAAACTTCCGCCAGACCCGCATCGCCATGCTACGTTCAAACACGATGGACGAACTGATGGGAATCCTCGAAGAACAGAGAAAATAAACCCGAATTCTGTTATCTATTCGGGGCAACCCCGAACAGGTCATTATGCCTGTTCGGGGGCAATGATTACAGTTCATGCGAATCCGCGTCATGATATTGAGAAACGTATATAAAAAGGAGACCACAATATTATGAACATATCCATGAAAGAATGGATAACGGGCGTTATCCAGAATCATAAGACCGTCGCCGTGCCCGTGATGACGCATCCCGGCATAGAACTGACGGGGAAGAGCGTGAGGGAGGCTTGCTGCGACGGACAGACCCACTTCGAGGCTATCAAGGCTCTCGCCGGCAGATACCCTACGGCGGCAGCCACCGTAATCATGGACCTCACAGTGGAGGCGGAGGCTTTCGGAGCGGACATACACTTCACCGAGGATGCCGTGCCTGCCGTTATCGGTCATCTGCTGAACGATGCCGATGACATAAAGGCTCTCAAGGTGCCGTCGCTGAAGGCTGCCAGAGTGCCTGAATATCTCAAGGCGAACCTGCTCTCGGCAAGGGCTATCAACGACCGTCCGGTGCTGGGCGGATGTATCGGTCCGTTCTCGCTCGCCGGCAGACTCTACGACATGTCGGAGATTATGGTGCTGATATACCAGAACCCCGACGCTGCCCACACGCTGCTGGCAAAATGCACGGAGTTCATACTGAAATACTGCAAGGCGCTGAAGATGACGGGCGTCGACGGAGTGGTGATGGCAGAACCGGCGGCAGGACTGATGTCCGACGACGACTGCAAGCGCTTCTCTTCCGACTACATCAGATATATCGTAGGACAGGTGCAGGACGACTCCTTCAGCATCGTGCTGCACAACTGCGGCAACACTGGCCACTGCACAAAGGCGATGGTGGCTACAGGAGCGGCAGCCTACCATTTCGGCAACAAGTGCGACATGCGGCAGGTGATAAAGGATGTGCCGCCGACGGCTCTCGCCATGGGAAACATCGACCCCGTGTCTGTGTTCAAGGAGGGCACACCGGAACAGATGTACGAGACGACAACACGACTGCTGCAGGAAATGAAGGAGTATCCCAACTTCGTTCTCTCCAGCGGCTGCGACACACCGCCACACACTCCGATGGAGAACATCGATGCCTTCTTCAAGGCTCTCGACGACTTTAACAAGACCATTTAAGTCATCTTACAGTCTCCAAAACATTGGTTTAGAATGTAGTCATCAGCGCAACTTACATAAACCCAATCGACCATTAGGCCGTTTTATGTGATATTTTAAACTGCTTGCAGTCTTTTGTCTTTTATAAGGCGCCTTTGCATCCCCTCTACCAACGTTGTCATTTCATGAATACTTTGGGCACGGTTTGGACACAGATCGTGCCCACTTGGGGCAAGCACCGTGCCCCAAGTGAGAAAGCACGTTGCCCCACATGGGCATGCACCGTGCCCGATTCTTGTAGTTTTTGTTATCCTTGCCGATGATTGTGAGTCGGCTATTTGGAAACAAAGACCAACCAGAGAAATGGCTGTCCTTTTATAGGGCTTGCAAAAGTCTTACCAGACAGCACAATAGCTCCGATGATACTTTATGATACTTCTATGATACTTTTCTGTAAAGAATCCAGAAAAGTGTCATTACCCCTAACTCGTTCGTCTGATGCACTTTAGATACATCCAGCACCCCCGAAAATGATACTTTGACACTTTTCTTCAGGAAAAAAACATATTGTCATTCCCGGATTTTTCGTTGTGTCTTGATAACATTTCACGAAAAATTCTTGTGTATCTCAAGTATTTTATAGAATTTTGTATAAGAGTCTTACGAACGCTGACTGACACGGGATGGCATATACGCCACTAAATCCCTATGAATCAACGGAGTAACGGACTCGACAAATATATAATCATCTAAAAACAATTCCGCCTACGGGTTAACATTAACAACATAACCATTATGAGAGTAGGATTATTCGTCCCCTGCTATGTGGACGCCCTGTATCCAGAGGCTGGTGTAGCCACATACAAGTTGCTCAAGCACTACGGACTTGACGTGGAGTATCCTGAGCGGCAGACATGCTGTGGACAACCGATGGCAAACGCCGGTTTCCAGGACAAGTCGATGAAAGTGATCGAGTCTTTTGATGAACTTTTCAAAGACTATGACTACATCGTCGCCCCTTCAGCATCGTGCGCCGCATACGTGAAAGTCTATTATCCCAAAATTCTGAAGGGCAAGCACGAGTGTGTCTCTTCAGGCAAAATCATGGATATAGTGGAGTTCCTCCACGACGTGCTGAAGGTGAAGGAGGTGCCGGGAAAGTTCCCCCACCCTGTCAGCGTGCATAACAGCTGCCACGGAGTGAGAGAGCTGAACCTGTCGTCGCCCTCGGAGTGCAACGTCAAGCCATTCAACAAGATCATCGACCTCTTGCAGCTCGTCGACGGCATCACCATCCATGAGCCGGAGAGAAAGGACGAGTGCTGCGGCTTCGGCGGCATGTTCTCCATCGAGGAGCCAGCCGTTTCCACACGTATGGGAGAAGAGAAGATAAAGAGGCACATCGCCACTGGGGCGGAATACGTGACGGGGCCAGACTCTTCGTGTCTCATGCACATGGCTGGCATCGCCAAGAAAGAGAAGATGCCTATCAAATTCATTCACGTAGTCCAGATATTAGCAGCAGGATTATGAGCACAATACATTCAAAGAGAGCCGCCCGCTTTGTGGCGGATGCAGAGAAGACCAGTTGGCACGACGCCACCTTCTGGTCGGTGAGAGAGAAGCGCGACAAGATGGCACAGCAGCTGCCGGAGTGGGAAGACCTGCGCGAGCATGCCTCGCAGATAAAGAAGCACACCATCACCCATCTGGCGGATTATCTGGAGCAGTTCTCGAACTCTCTGGAGAGCCGCGGAGTGAAAGTGCATTGGGCGAAGGATGCCACGGAATTCAACGAAACAGTACTTTCCATACTGCAGAGCCACGGTGTAACAAAGATGGTGAAGTCTAAGTCGATGCTCACCGAAGAGTGCGAAATGAACCCCTATCTGGAACAGCACGGCATCGATGTGGTGGAGACCGACCTCGGCGAGCGCATCATCCAGCTCCTGCATCAGAAGCCGAGCCATATCGTGATGCCTGCCATCCACCTCAAACGCGAGGAAGTGGGCAGGATGTTCGAGGAGAAGGGAATATCGAAGGAGAAAGGAAACTACGACCCTACTTATCTCACCCATTGCGCCCGTCTCCATCTGCGCGACCAGTTCATGCAGGCTGGTGCCGGCATGACGGGATGCAACTTCGGCGTGGCTGCCACCGGCGACTGCGTGGTATGCACCAACGAGGGCAATGCCGACATGACCACCTCTATGCCCAAGCTGCATATCGTGGCGATGGGAATCGAGAAACTGGTGCCCGACTACAAGTCGCTTGCCGTATTCCAGCGCTTGCTCTGCCGCAGCGCCACAGGACAGCCTACCACTGCCTTCACATCCCACTTCCGCCAGGCACGTCCCGGAGGAGAGATGCACGTGGTGCTCGTGGACAACGGCAGAAGCGACATGTTGGCTGACACCGAACACTGGCAGACGCTGAAATGTATGCGCTGCGGAGCCTGCATCAACACCTGTCCGGTATACCGCCGTTCGGGAGGATACAGCTACACGTATTTCATCCCTGGTCCCGTGGGTGTGAACCTCGGTATGCTGCGCGACCCACGGAAATACAGCGACAACGTTTCGGCTTGCACCCTTTGTCTCTCTTGCGACAATGTATGCCCGTCGAAGGTAGGACCTGGCTCGCAGATATACGTATGGCGACAGAGTCTGGAGAAACTGGGAAAAGCCGACAAACTGAAGAAAGCGATGTCGGCAGGTATGGAATATCTGTTCGACCGCCCTGCCCTCTACACCACAGCCTTGAAATTCGCACCGCTCGCCAACTACGTTCCTGACTGCCTCACCAACATCGGCAACATCAACGCATGGGGCATCGGACACGCCATGCCTGAATTCGCAAAGAAATCATTCCATGAACTGTGGAAGGAAGGAAAAGTGAAGTAGGAAGTGAGGAAAAACGATTTGCAAAACAAGCATGAAGAAACAATTCGCAAGAGAGTATGAAAAAAGAAGATTTTCTGAATAAGCTGCGTCAGAACACGCATGCTCAATACGATATGCCGGCGATGGACATCAAGGGCATCGAATATGAAGACACGCTGAAACAGTTCATCGAGATGACCAAGTCGGTGGGCGGACATGTCATCACCGACGCTTCTGCCGGTTCCGACCTTAATGCCTTGGTGTGCAGGGCATACCCCGATGCAAGGGTATTTGCCTCAAACCTGGAGGAGATAACTATGGAAGGCTTGAAGGCAAATGCCGGCAACGGAGCTGCCGCCGTGGAGCTGCGCAATCCCGACACCGTGGCGGAGGCCAACGACCTCAACGGCACCGACGTGGCAATCGTGAGAGGCACGGTGGGAGTGGCAGAGAACGGATGCATCTGGATTCCGCAGACTATGAAGGAGAAGGCATTGCTGTTCATATCCGAATATCTCGTGATTGTGCTCGACAAGAAGAATGTCGTAAACAACATGCACGGCGCATACGCCAGCATAGAGATGGACCCACGCTACAATTTCGGAACGTTCATCAGCGGTCCGTCAAAGACCGCCGACATCGAGCAGGCTCTTGTAATCGGTGCACAGGCAGCCCGCGGAGTCACCGTGGTGCTGGTGGACGAATAAGTATTTTGACACTAATCCCAAACCGGGCCTTATTGGGGGAGGGTAACAAAAGCAGAATGTTGGTTTTATGGGGTTGGCATCCAACCGTCATAAAACCAACATTCTTTATAATCCTATCTTATATTTTCCGTGCTACTATCTTATCAGTTGCCGTTGAAAAACACATAGAGGGCTATCATCACCACGGCAAGCGACACCCATGCTATGATGACACTCCTTGCCGGTTTTTCATTCACAGCCACGATGACGTGTTTCTCGTTGGCGTTCATGTCATACAGACTTACCACTATCATCATCGCTACCAGACCGACGAAGATGAAGAACGAGAGGAGCATGAAATGCACCATCTCAGAAAATCCCGGTATCACCCAAAGATAGAGTATTCCTGTGCCGATGCTGAGCACCGTGCCGAACGTCAGCGTCATGTTGGCGGCAAGTGTAGTGCAGCGCTTCCAGAACACTCCCATCAGGAACACTGCCGCCATCGGCGGAGCGATGAAGCTGAGCACAGACTGGAACACATTGAACAGGTCCATACCCTTGATGCCGTCTACGGCAACCGTGATGACGATAGACACCAAGGCACCGAGAACGGTAACGACACGTCCCGTCTTGCGGATTTCTTCGGGAGATGCCTTCGGACGGATGTTCTTCACATAAATGTCCATGGTGAACACCGTACTCAAGGCATTCAGGGCAGAGCCGATAGTACTTATCAGAGCCGCCGTAAGCACGGCGAGCACCAATCCCACCATACCGGCAGGGAAAAGCTCATAGACAAGCTTTAAATAGGCATCATCGGCATTTACCTGCACATTACCGAAGAACCCTGTCTTGACCATGGCGAAGCATACCACTCCGGGAAGGATGTATATCGCCACATCCAGAATCTTCAGCCAACCGGTGAAGTTGGCTCCCCGCTGTCCTTCGCTCAGGTTGCGCGCTGCAAGCACCGGCTGCACCATAGACTGGTCGGTACACCAGAACCACACACCCATGATGGGATAGCCGAGGATGATAGGCAGCCACGGATAACCGGGGTCGGTATTAGGACGGAAGAAGTTCCAATAGTCTGACGGCACCACATCGGGATTGGCAAGCACCGCTATGCCATGAGAGAAAGACTCGCCGCCGAGCTTCCATATTCCCACTACCGTAAGCGTTGCCGACACTATGATGAGCAGCACCATCTGATAAACGTTGGTATATGCCACGGCTTTCAGTCCGCCGAGCATAGTGAAAAACGCTGATATGGCGAGAAGCAGCATTGCCGAGAGCCACATCGGCATGCCGAACACCTGGCGGATTATGATTCCTCCGGCAAAGAGCGTGAGGGCAAGCCAAGAGATGAGAATCGTCACTATGGTATACCATGCCAGGATATTGCGTGTGGAGTCGCCGAAACGCAGTCCCATAAACTCCGGCAGCGTGGAGATGCCGGTGCCAAGATATCGTGGAGCGAACACGAAGGCGAGCAGGGCGATGAAGACGAAGGCGTACCATGCGTAGTTGCCAGACACGATGCCGGTGGAGAAACCGGCACTGGCTGATGCGATGAGCATCGACGGACCGACATTGGTGCCCCACATGGAGAAACCGATGTGGTGCCAGCGCAGAGAGCGGCTGGCAAGAAACATGTTTCCGCTTTTCTTTGCCTTAGAGCTTGCCCACATTCCTATGGCAATGAGCACCACAAAGTAAGCGACAAGGATTATCCAATCAAGTGCATCAAGATTTTGAGTATTCATAGGTTTTGTAGTTTTAAACCCATCCGGCTCCCATCGGGGATGGCAAGGGTGGGTCTTATTGTTTTATTCGTTTTATTTCCTATCTGTATTCGTCTTATTTTCCCATCAGCTCCTTGGCTACGGCAACGGCAGAGTTTGCGTTGTCGCTATAGCCGTCGGCACCGATTTCGTCAGCGAAGTTTTGTGTTACGGGAGCACCACCAACCATCACTTTCACGTTCTGGCGTATTCCGGCATCTTCAAGAGCCTGGATAACATCCTTCATATATGTCATGGTGGTTGTAAGCAGCGCACTCATGCAGAGAATGTCGGCATTATAGTCTTTTACAGCCTCAACGAACTTCTCGCTCGGCACGTCGATGCCGATATTCTTCACCTCGAAGCCGCAACCCTCGAGCATAGAGGCAACGAGATTCTTGCCTATGTCGTGGAGATCGCCCTTCACGGTTCCTATCACTATCCTGCCCAGCGTAGTGGATGCCTGTCCGGCGAGCAGCGGCTTCAGAATCTCAAGAGCCGCCTTCATGGCACGTCCTGCCATCAGCAGCTGTGGCACGAAGGCTTTACCGTCCTGGAAGCGTTGTCCCACCTCACTCATGGCGCGTATCATCTGACCGTTTATGATGTCCTGCGGAGCCACGCCTTCATCAAGAGCACGTTTGGTGGCATCGGCAGCCTTGTCGCCTTTGCCGGCGAGGATTGCCTCAAAGACTTCCTCTGCAGCATTGCTCTCCGGCTTGGATGTAGCTACAGGGGCGGCATCGTGGTCGATGCCGCAGGAGCATTTCTTCTCTTTCACAGGAGCGCTAGAATCTCTAGAAATGCTAGAAAAGCTAGAAATTCTAGAAAGACTAGAATCACTAGAAACGCCAGAAAGACTAGAAACGCCAGAAACCCCAGAATTTCCAGCCCTTCCAGGATAGTGAGGAGTGATGAACAATCCTTCTATCGGCTGCACGAGCTTTGCTATCTCACGGATATGCAAATCGTCAGTACCGCAGCATCCACCAACCACGTTCAGCAGATGGGCCTCAACGATTGGCCATACCTCGGCCTGCATCATCTTTGGAGTGTCGAGGTAGTGACCGTGTTCGTCCGGCAATCCCGCATTCGGGAACATACTTATATAATAGCCGGTCTCGGCAGCCATACGCTGGATGATAGGTGCCATCTTGGCGGCATTGAGCGAACAGTTAAGTCCTACGCTGAACACGCTGTCGTCATTAAGACTCTTGACAAAGTCCACTACCGACTGTCCGAGCATGTTGTGTCCATCCTCGCTTGCCACAGTGAAGCTCATCATTATAGGCAGACGGAAGCCTTTCTTCAGCATCACTTCCTTGCAGCACCGCAAGGCCACCTTGGCATTCTCTATGTCGAATATTGTCTCTATAAGCACGGCATCCACGCCGCCGTCTATCAAAGCCTCTATCTGCTCATAGTAGGCATCATGAAGGATATCTTCGTTGAACTCCGCACTTTCTCCGATAGACAGGGTCTTGCTTGTAGGACCGACACTACCAAGCACATAACGGGGCTTACGCGGATTCATCAATGTATAGGCATCAGCCTCTTTCCTTGCCAGTCGGGCAGCTTCAAGGTTTATCTCCCTTGCATAGTCCTGCAGATGCTTGTTGGCAAGCGAGACGCGCTGTGAATTGAACGTATTCGTGGTGATGAGGTCTGAACCTGCTTCAAGGAAACGGCGGTGCATACTTGTCACAATCTCCGGATAAGTAAGAGCAAGCAGGTCGTTTGTTCCACGGATCTCCCCGTCGAAGTCTTTGAATCTCTCCCCACGGAACTCCTCTTCTGTGAGCTTATACTGCTGGATGGTGGTTCCTGTAGCACCGTCGAGAACGAATATCCTTTCCTTTGCCACGACATCCATCGACGGTCTGCCGAGAGTAGCAGCCTTGAGAGGCAGGGCTTTCATCTTGTCGTCAGCGGCAGAAGCGGCATTGGCATCCCCGCTTTCTATCTTGTCGATGATAGCCATCACCTCCTCGTCGGGAGTCATGGTCTTGTTGATACGGATAGTGTTGTCGGCGGCTTCCGGCTCGTCAGCACTCTTCTGGTATTCCTCTACTATGCGCAATGCCTTCTCCACCTCGTCCTCGTTGTGGAAATCCATCTCGATATGCACTCCGTCGCCACCGATATTGTCGAGCAGCGGACGCAGTTCGTCGAGGGTCACCCAGCATGCCATGATGCTTTTTCCTCCTGCAAGAATCTTCTTGTAGAGGTCATACCACTTGGGCGATCCGCCCTGTGGCTCTCCCACTCCCGGTGTCCACTGTATAGCGTTCAGTTCTTCAATCTCAAGCAGGGCTGGCAGATGGTGCATTGCCCCCACACCGTCGAGATGATACAGCGTGTAGTCTATCTTCTGACACTGCTGACGGATGAAGGGCTGCACAAAGCGTCGGTAATCCTCCACGCTGATCATCGTGGAGATGTCGCTCTGCAGCTTTGTCATCTTTCCAGGTGCCCACGATGAGAAATAGCAGAATGCCATCTCGTCGCCCTCGCGGATAATGTCGTACAGTTCGTCGAAGACCTGGAAGTATATGTCGTTTATCTGCTGCATCTGCCGCTCCAGCACTTCAGGTTGCATCACGGTGTCGAGCAGCACCTTGTCGGTGCCCTTCATGGCGGCGAGCACATCCATGCCTTCCATCAGGTCGGGCATGCCCACATAGTAGTTGCCTTTGGCTTTCTTCTTGCAGGCACGCAGCAGGTCTTTGTGAAGCTGCCAGTTCTTGTTGGCAGGGTCGTTGATGTCGAACTTGATGTCATCGGTGTAGTTGGGGTCCGGATGTATCCAGATGGTATCCTCTCCGCCCTCAAACACGCCGCCGAGGATGGCTGCAAGCGAACCGGGACCGAGCTGCGTGTTGGCAACAGGCAGCATGTCGGCTTTCATCGAACTGTGTGCCACATACCAGTCGAGATATTCGGCACGCCATTCCGGGTCGAACCATTTCTGGTCGAGCGACTTCGGTGCCGGCGGCATGGGCACGTCGGCATGGGGCTTGACGCCTTCCTGGAAGTGTTCCCACATATTGAGCACGATGCCCTTATGGTTCCACCAGTCTATATAGTGTTTCTTGGTTTCTTCTAAATTGGGTTTCCACATAATTGTTATGATTTATAATTTTCTTGGGAAAGGGGATGGGAGGAATGGGAAGAATGGGACAAATAGGACAAATAGGACAAATAGGAGAAATACCACTCCAAACTACTCAATCCAGACTCCTCTCTCCTCATTCCTCTCTCCTCACTCAAATCTCAAATCCCTTAAACTCCTCGTCGATGATGAGATTCTTCACCTTGCTCATATCCATGTCGTCGGTGCTGTCTACATCCTCCGGATAAACGGGGATTACGGCACCCTTGCGCACAAACACCGGCATACGGTCGAGCGGTGTCTCTATGTCCTTCAGCCATCTGCCGCCGTCGCTTACCGAGAAGCGGTCGCCGGTGAAGAACTCTACCCATTCTCCTTCCGGCAGATATATGTCGCGACAGTTGTCGCTGCTCATTACGGGAGCCACAAGAAAGTCGTCGCCGAAATAGTATTCATCATCGATATGCCAGCAGTTGTTGTCTTCGGGATGGTGGAAGATAAGTGCCTGCACGATGGTTGATCCGCTGTGTGTTGCCTTCTCGCTCTCGCGGAGGATATATGGAATGAGTTTGTAGCGCAGCTTCCACCAACGCTTCACCATCGGTGCGATGTTGGGATAATGCCATGGCTCACGCTTGTTGGTGCCATGGTATCGGATATGCGAGGAGAACACGCCGAACTGTGTCCAGCGCATATACACATCATCGCGGACAACGGAGTTCATGAAGTTTGGCAACGTATGGAATCCCGGCACGTCGTGGCTCCAGAAGGCAAAGCCGGAGAGTCCGAAATGGAGTCCGCCACGCAGCGAACCGGCGAGTCCCTCCCACGAACTGCAGGAGTCTCCGCCCCAATGCAGCGGATACCTCTGGCATCCTGCCCATGCGGAACGTGCCCACACGATGCCGTCGCCTGTCACCTCCTTCGTTATCTCGTATGCCGCCTTCTGATATAGCAGCGAGTAGAGGTTGTTGAGGAGTTCCGGCGACATGTTCTCGTATTCGGCATCCAGGTGGATATTCTCTCCGAAGTCGGTCTTTATACATTTCACTCCCATATCGAGAAGATTCTTCAGCAGACCTTTATACCACTCTGTAGCCTTCTCGCTGGTGAAATCAATGGTGCCGGCATAGTCGAGGGCGGAGAAGTTGGAGCCTTCGGAATCCTGCTTTCTGGTGAGCTTGCAGATATAGTTGTTCTTGCGTGCCTCGTCAATCTGCTCTGCATCTTCTGCCACATACGGCAACTGCCACAACGACACCTTGAAACCTTTCTTGAGCAGTCCCTGCACGAAGGCTTTTGGATCGGGGAAGCGTTCCTCGTTGAACTTCCATTCGCAGAGCCAGTCGGTTTTGAACCATCCCGTGTCGAGATGTATCACGTCGCACGGATAATGCTCCTTGCGCAGACGGTCGCAGATGCCGTTCACCTCGTCGGCACTGAAATATGTCATACGGCTCATCCACACTCCGTAGCTCCATAGCGGCGGCATGGAGGGATAGCCGGTGAGGTCGCGATAGCCTCTTGTAATCTGCTCCACGGTGTCGCCGCCGATGATAAAGGCATCGATGAGAGCCTGGTCGCTGAGAAATTCCACCGACCGCGTTGACACTCCGGCGAGCGACAGCTTACTATATGCCGTGGTGTGATAGAACACGCCATACATGCGGCTGGAGATATAGAACGGTATGTTCTTGTATGTGCGGCGGTTGTTCACTCCCTGTCCGTCCTGGTTCTTCAGGAAGAAAGTCTGTCCGCTGAGATCCATCTTCCCGAAGCGCTCCCCTGTTCCGGCGAAGCACTCGTTAAGCTTGCATTCGAACGACAGCGTGGCACGCTCTCTCCTGCCGTTCAGCTTGCAGTAAGCCAAAGGCAGGGCATCGTAGCGTGGCGGCGAGAAGTGGTCGTAGGCGGCGAGTCTCACCTCATGTTTCCCGTCGGGATACAGTCGCATGTCGAGTGTCTCCTGTGGGTCTGGCAGCAGCTCGCTCCATCTGTCGAGCAACGGCTGCTGCATGTTTATCACCGCCCTTCTCACACCAGCGCCGTCGGTAATGATCCATTGGTCATCCACGAACTCCGCTTTCAGCGGCAACCGCTTCACACGAGCGCTCATCTGCAGCATCTCCGAGGTGTCTGAGGGTTGCTCTCCCCCGCATCCCATGAAGAGGCGGAGGATTCCGGGTTCATATTGTCGTATCACGAGAGTCTGTGTCTCCTGCGGCACATCGGTGTCGGGAGCCATATCGTTGGCAAGCTGCTGTTTCTGGAAAGGCACCTCCACGAGGATGTCTCCATCCTTCTCTCTGACGGATGTCGGCTTGTATGCCTTCCACAGCGACTCATCTCTTTTGAGGCCTGTATCGAAATCCATGAAATCGAACAGATGGTAGTTTGTTGGTCTCATTCTGTATTGTTGTATTCTATTGTTTTAGTAGTGGATTATCGCCTCAGTCTGCCGGCGGCTTCCTTCGTAGCCTTGTCCACCTTCGGTCCGTTGCCTTTTATCAGCATGTTCTTTCCCGGCTGGTTGTAGCCGAAGAGTTCCTTCGGACACCAGTTGCCGGTGACGGTATATCCGTCGGTGGCCTCATCGAAATAGATGTAGAAGGCGCGGTCGTTGGTGGCGTATGGAGCCTTATGAAGGTCTTCTATCCTGTTGTTCTTTATTTCTGATCCCGGCTGCGACGACAGGGTGTATATCCCTCCCACATCATAGAGCTGGCGGGCGAAGTCGTGCACGTAGTTGGCAATTATCCTGTTGTTGCGCATCCCGCTCTCCCGTGGGGTCCATCCCCACCCCACGCAGATGCCGGAGTAGTTGAGATGGTGCACCTCGTTATGGCTTATCTCGATATTGCTGACGTAGCCGGCTGCTATTCCCACACAGCTCCAGTCCTCGTTGGCGGCGTCGCTCACCTCATTGTCGGTAATCGTTATGGCGTCGCAGAGATCAGATGACACGAGCGGTTTGAAGGGCACATGGGTCTCGAAGCCTCCGTCGGGGAAATGTCCCACAAGGATTCCAGTGCCGCCGATGTCTGAGAAGGTACATCCGCTGACCGTGGAACGGGATGCTGCCAACTGATAGTCGAGTGCTGTCGCTCCGAGATGGACGAAGCGGCAGTCCTTGAAGTCTATGCCGCTGGCATGACGGATGCTGACGGCAGCTTCAGGACGGGCTATCCAAGCCTGGTTCTCAAGCGATGCCTTCTCCGGCAGTCCCGGCTTCTGCAGCTTGTAGGCGTCTGTCATGCGGAAACCGCCCTGCAGCGTCACCAGTCCTTCGTATAGCGGACGTGTCCATGCGGAGTGGGCGAAAGTGATATTCTGGAACTGTATGTCGTGTACCGTGCGCTCCCTCGTGCCGTCAACGGAAGCCAACGTTTCCATCACCGGCACTATGGCCTCGACTGTAGTCATGTCTTCTCCCTCTCGTGGCAGATAGTATATCCTGCCGGAGGGATAGTCCTGATACCACTCTCCCGGAGCATCGAGCAGCTGTGGGGCGTTGACGAGGCAGAACGATGAACAGCCTTTCTCACCGTCTATCACGGGTTGTGGCCATGGGTGTTCGAATTCAAGCTGACTTTCAGGTTCATGGAATGACACCTGAGTGTAGCCATTGCCGAGGGGCCGCATTTCCTTTACTCTCAATATTGCTATCGCCCACCGCTGATGAACGAGCATTTCGAGTTCTCCTGCGCCGGAGAGGTCTTCTTTTGGCGTGGGTATAGTGATGGTGCGTGATGCCGCATCGAAGTCTTTCATGCGAATCATCTCGCCATAACGGCCCTGCTGTGCCCTGACCGCCTTGTTGCCGTTTACCCACAGCTGGCGGCAGTATACTATCCTGTTTCCGATTCTTGGAGCGTCTGCCACCCACACGCGGCTACGGACATTCTCAGGAATCCTCGTGTCTGAACATCCCTTATGCCAGCCGTCGAGAGGCATTCCTCCGCTTATCACCGTCGGTTTTCCGCCGTCATCACCGCATATCACAGTGGGTGAATCCGGTGTGCCGGAGTCTTCGGGGCGCAGGAACAGCGGTTTCTGCAGACGGTAGTCGCCGCCACTGAGGTGGATGCGGATGCCTCCAGCCGTTTCCTGTCTGTTGAGCCGGCGCCACTCCCTCGCCATCCTGATGGCGGCGGCAGGAGTGAGCAGAGGGGCACTGACTGTGCCAGGAGCGGTGTCGCTGCCTGTAGGAGCCACATATATGTCGCCTGCCATGACGGGTGTTCCCATAAGGAACAGCAGGAGTGATGAGAATATTGTCTTTATCATTGTCTTGTAGGTAGTTTTTTACGAAGGGAAAGGACACAGTATAATAATCCTCACCCTATATATCAAGACGTTGGCACACGCCTCTTTGTAATGCTCTTTATCATGAAAAAATCCGACAGACAGGTTTTCGCTGCAAGCCGGAACTGGAATATATGAAGAAAGCGGCAGACTAATCCCCAAACGGTAATCAGAACGTTTGTGGTTAATGCCGCCGCACTCCTCACTTTGCATCGTCTTTCGGAACGGAATTCTGCAGTATGTATCTGTACTCCTTTGGCGACGCTCCGAAACGGCTCTTCACGAACTTTCCGAAGAACGAGATATTGGGGAATCCCAGGCTGTCGGCGATTTCCTTCACCGACATGTCGCTATATTTGAGTTTCTGGGTCACCTGCTCGGCTATATACTCGTGTATCCACTCCAAGGCTGTCTTGCCGCTCACCGACTTGCACACCGTTGAGAGATATTTCGGAGTGACACCGAGCCGCTCGGCGTATGACTTCACGGAGCGGTCGCTACCGTTGACATTGGCAAGCATCTCTATAAAGCGGTGGAACAGGAGTTCGCCCTGTCTGAAACCGGCATCCATCCTCTTGACATCCAGATTGGGGGCGATGATGGCGGCAAGCTCATAAAACATACAGTGGAACAACGACTGCATTATCTCCTTGTGGTAATAGCCGTGGGGATTGTCTATCTTGTAGCGTATGAGCGAATAGTATTTGTCGATGAGAAAGCGTGACTCGCCGGAGAGATGGATGACGGGGTTTCTCGCCACGTATGCCATGATGTTCCACACATCGCGGTTGATAATGAGACTCTTGCGCATCGCCTTGTATGACAGGGCCATGAGTTTCACCTCATAGTCGGGAGAACACTTGCTCTTGTTTATAAACGAGTTTGGCGGACATATCACCAAGTCGCCTGCCACAGCCTTCACGCTGACACCGTTGATGTCGCACTGCATCTCTCCCTTCTCCACAAAGCCAATCGTCACCATCTCGAGTCTCACCGCGCGTTCCACATGGGCACGGTCATTGCTGTTGAGCAACACGATGTCGCCATCGGTATAGTTCACCAGACCTTTCTCCACGAGATAGTCGATATTCACGTTCAGCTCTTTCTGTTCCATAAATATATCTGTCGTTAGATAAATAATTCTTTCCTAAGTGAAGGTAAAAGCATACCAATTTATTTTTTCACCGTCTCTAAAAATGTTCAGACCGCAAATATAGTCATATTTTCTTAAAACATTCTTTTTTCCAAAGAAAAGTGTTCAAAATATCCACAACTTGGAAATTAGGAACAGTATATCTGGCCGCTCGCTATTACTCATTAAAAGCCAAACAAAATCCACTCTTCTAAATAATCAAAATACAAGCAAGCCCTAACGACCGATTCGGGTTTAAAATGGGCACGACGCTTGCCCATGTGGGGCAAGGTGCTTGCCCCGGATGGGCAGAATTGCTTTCCAAAGGTTGCCCAATACAGGCATATATTTCCATGGTCGTGTTTACAGAGTTCTGCCAATACAAGCAAATTCCTGACATCAGCAAAACACCGTTTATTTTTGCAACCAAAATGGCTGCCAATAAAAAAAGCCACCCTCGTGCTCTCATATTACCTTTTTTTCATACTTTTGCATCTATAGACACAGCACAGACAGTCTGTGTGGCACGATAAAAAACTACAACATCATGTTTGAGAAACATCTGACTTACGACGACCTCGACATCACCGACCGCGAACTGCTCATACAGATGGGCTACGGGGAGGCGGAGGCTGACGACGACACCAGACTGGAGATTGAGAGGATGAGAGAGAGGGTGAGAGGTATACTGAAGCCACGATTCTGCTTTCACATCGAAGAGGAGGGAGAACTGGACTGCCACTCGAAGACGCTCACCACTGGCGGACACACGTTCGGCATCGGACCGATTATCACCTCACAGCTGCGCGGATCGGAGGCTTACGCATTTTTCGTGGCTACGAGCGGCATGGAGTTTGAAAGGCTGCAACGCCAACTGGAAGAGGAGGGCGATATGGTGAGGGTGTTCATCGCCGATGCCATGGGAAGCGTGATAGCAGAGAAGACCGCCGACATCATGGAGCGCTGGCTGCAGGTGTTCATAAACGGCAGAGGATGGAAACACACCAACCGGTTCAGTCCGGGCTACTGCGGATGGCACGTGAGCGAACAGCAGATGCTCTTCAGTATGCTGCCGGAGAAAGACCCTTGCGGAGTGAGGCTCACCGACTCGTCGCTGATGATTCCGATAAAGAGCGTGAGCGGTGTGACAGGACTCGGCAGGGAAGTGAAAAAGCTGGAATATACATGCGGATTGTGCAACTATGCCAAGTGTTACAAACGAAGGAAAAGGGAGCGGAAATAGGCGTTTGTTGTATGCATCCCACTTCTAAAGGTTTTTTCTATCTTGAGTTAAAGATAACAAAAGCGAACAAAAAAAAACGGTTTGAAAAAGACAAGGGATTGACTTTATTGCTATATTCGCAAAATACATAGAGATACACATTCTCAATCTATTGTTAATAGGTTACCATGCCGGGAGGCATTGACCTATGTGTATCATTTTTTAGCAAAAAAAGTGGTAATAGATTGTTTGTAGTTACTGACGACGGCAAGTCGTTGCCGCATCGGGGTGTCATAAGGTTAAAACTATTAAAGGATAACTATAAAATGACACCCCATTTTTTTATTTTATCCCCCATAGCTTCCTACTGTGCAGATGATTCCGCTGGCATCAGCCACCTACCTGAGCAAATGATTCTACTGTCATCAACCACCTACCAGTACAAATGATTCCGCTGACATCAGCCCCCACCTATCCTCCCCCGTAGGGGAGGGACTGATTACACTGGAGTATCGATTATTCTGAAATATCAATTGCTCTGGAGTATCTGAATTTCAACAACTTACCCACAAACCGGAGTAACCTGCATCTCCCCTACGGGGGAGAACGAGAGGGGGCTGATGTCAATAGTTGGAGTAACCTGTTCCTTCCCTTTGGGAAGGTTAGGATGGGTTATCCTACGGGGGAGAACGAGAGGGGGCTGAAGTTCAGTTGCAGAGTAACTATTTTCCCTCCCTTTGGGAGGGCCAGGGTGGGTTGTGTGGGTTGTGTAGGTTGCCCTGCCATCATCACTCTTTCTCCGTTTCCTTATATATGATAGGATTTGCACCGCTGGTAAGGGCGAGGGCCTCAGGATGGTCCTTGATATAGGAGTCGATGTGGCGCATGCGCTTCTCCTCCAGAATCTCGTCAACGGCAATGAGGATTCCCGTCTCCTCCACGTCGCCGAAGCCATCGTTGATGGCGGTGCCGAAGAGTTTCATCGTAGGACTGAGGTTCATGTATGCGTTTACGAGCGGCGGGATATTGTAGCCCATCTTTCGTATCTCACGGTTGAGAATCCTGTAGTCTGCCTTGAAATCATCCTCGCAGAATATCTCTTCGAGTTCCTTCGGGTCTGTCTCTATCTTGAGCGGCTCCATCGGTATCACGAGGTTCTCCTTGTCGTCGAAATGCTTCTTCAGGAAATACAGTATCATGTCCCTGCCCTTGCGGATATACGAGGGATACATGGTCATCTTGCCGAAGAAATACTTCACGTTCGGCATTATCACGGTAAGCGCTCCCAGTCCGTCCCACAGGTTGTCGAGGGCAAATAGGCTCTTGGCTCCCATTCTGGAGCTCTGATAAGGAAGCGCCACGAAGGAGCGGCCCAGCTCAATGGTCTGCGGCATGTATTCCTTCATGAACTTGTCGGAAAAATGGAACATGTGGCTCGTGGCGAGCACGGGCTGTCCGTTGGCGTCAACATCAACGTCGGTGCCAAGGATATAGCGATAGCCGCCGATGATCTCTTCAGCCTCCGGATTCCACACGATGAGCTGCTTGTAGCTGTTTGGCATGGTGTCGAACTCATCGATATCCATACTCTTGCCGGTGCCGCCGCCAGCCTCTCTGAAGGCTATCTCACGAAGACGGCCGATTTCCTTCATCACGTTGGGCGCTTCATGAGCCGTTACGATATATATTTCGTTGTTGCTCTTGTTTGTCATTCGCAGCTGGCGCTCTGGAGTGAGCTCCTGCTTGAGCAATTCCTTATCTATTGGCTGGATAATCTCTTGTTCCATTTTCTGATGATATTGTTGTAAGAATATCTGTTCTTTCTTGTTACTGACTTGTCTTTGTTTTCTCTTCCCTCTCTTCCATTACAGCTCATACACCTTGTCCTCTACGTAGAGTGCCCATTGCTTCGGTGTCTTGCTCTTGTCGAAGGTCTGCCACGGTATCGGCTTGCCTATCTTGATGGTGAATTCCTTGTGGACGTTCTTGTACATCTCGTCGACGAGGAACAGCATGGCGATATTGAACTTTATGCCGAGCCGCTTGCTGATGTTGGCAAGATTGTAGAAGAAGTTGGAGTTCTGCCCTCCGAAGTGTATCGGCACTATGTCGCGGTGGTATTCCACGCTCTTCGTCACGAAGGTCTTCGTCCAGGGAATGTCGTGGATCCTGCCTTTTATACGCCTTGAACAGAGTCCGGCGGGAAACATCAGCATGTGGTTGTCGCTGTTGAATCCAGCCTCCACCATGGCGGGGAAATTGCGGCTCTGATGTCCGGTCTTGTTTATCGGGATACAGAGCGGGGCGAGTCCCGGCAGGTTCATGAGCAGGTCGTTCACGAGATATCTGAAGTTGCCGTCGTAGTGTTTTCCTATCACGGCTCCGAGCGCCACTCCGTCGATGCCTCCGAGGGGATGGTTGCTGACGAAGGTGTAGAGCTTGCCGTCGTTCTTGTCGGGCAGGTTCTCGGCGCCTTCAATCTTGAGCGTCATGTCGAGATACTTCACACAGTCTTCGAGCCACTCCACACCGATGTGGTCCTTGTGCTCCCACAAGAACGCGTTCACCTCTTTCTGGTGGATTATATGCCTAAGCCATCTGGTGAGCACTCCCGGCACGTAGCGTGCCTTGTCGCCCATCTTGTCCTTAAGTATTTTGTCTATGTCAATCGTATTCTCTGTTACTTCCATCTAATCCGGATTCTTTTCTCTTTTCATAAAAAAAACGAGGTCGAGAAGTGGCCTATCTTTTATGCTTATGCAAAAATAAGCTATCTTTTTCAAATATGTTACTTTTTTAACTAAAAAGTTGCCCAAGTCATATATTTATTACGATATAGTAACACTCGGGAGTTTATTTTCATCCCTGCAACGTGCAGAATGCGACAAAAGCGCATCTCATTCATATATCAGCGTGGTCATCCTGTCGGGGTCGAAGATGTCGAGTGCCGCCTGCTGTATTTCCCGCGCCGTTACGTTGTCGATGTCTGCCATCAGCTTCTCCACGTCTTTCAGCCAACCGTAATGAAGGAATGCCTTGCCGAAATCGAGGGCGAAGCTCTCCCTGTTGTCACATGCCACGCCTATCTGTCCCTTTATCTGGCGTTTGGCTGCCTTGAGCTGACTTTCTGAGAGGGGACGGTCCATAACGCGGTCGAGCTCGCGGCGCACGAGGCGAAGGCATTTCTTCACGTCCTTCGGGTCGCAGCCGAAATAGGTGCACCAGAGTCCGGTGTCGGAATAGCTCACCATGGAACTTTCCACCGTGTAGACAAGGGCGTTGCGCTCTCGCAGCGAGATATTGAGGCGTGCGTTCATGCCTGGTCCGCCAAGGATGTTGTTGAGCAGATAGAGGGGCAGACGGTGGCTGTCGTGTGCGCTGTACGCCCTGTTGCCCACCATGACATGTGCCTGATGGGTTCCCTTGTCGTGTACGATATGCTGGGGCTGGTATGGGGGCAGCGTTATGGAGGGTGTCACGTCGATGAGCGGCTGGGCGGCAGGAAATGCCGATGTGGCTCTCTTGAGCTGTCGCACCACGCTCTTGAAGTCTACGTCACCATATACGAAGAACACGGTGTTCTCCGGCCTGTAGTAGCGCTGCGTGAAGCGCATGGCGTCGGCAGTGGTGTATGTACGGAGGGTGTCGGCAGAACCGAGGATATTGTGCCCCAGGGGATGTCCGGCGAAGATGGCATTCTCGAAATCGTCGAAGATGAGCTCTGCCGGCGAGTCGTTGTAGCTCTCTATCTCGTCGCATATCACTTCCACCTCCTTGTCTATCTCCGCCTGCGGATAGGTGCTGCCGAACACGATGTCGGTGAGGAGGTCTACGGCACGCGGGAAATGGTTTTTCAGAATGGCGGAATAGTACACCGTGTCTTCCTTGTTGGTAAAGGCGTTGAGGTCGCCTCCCACGCTCTCCAGCCTGTTGAGTATCTGCATTGCCGAACGGTGGCGGGTGCCCTTGAAGGTGGTATGCTCGCAGAAATGTGCCATGCCTTCCTCGCCTTCCTTCTCATCGCGTGTGCCGGCACACACTTCATATCCACAATACACCACGGGGGATGCTGACGGACAGTGGATAGCACGCAGTCCGTTGTCGAGAGTCGCCGTATTATATTTCATGTTGTCTGTCTCCATCTTTTAGTCGTGCAAAGGTAATGCAAAAAAGCGACTAAAATGAAAGAAACGGGATTTTATCCAAAATAGGCCACTAGGGCTTGTCTGGATTTTGGTGTTTTTAGAAGAGTGGATTTTGTCTTTTATCCCAAACCGGGAGACTTTAGGCTGTTTTCTTTTGGAGGGGGCATCAGGCTGTTGGGGGCTTGGAAGATAAGCATTCCGGCGGCATAGCGCAAAAAAAGGCCGCTGCGACTATTGTCCAGCGACCTTTTACATCAGTATGTTATGAAAAATTTGAGAGAATGAAGCTTCACAGCTTCGGAGTTGTTTTAATAATATTGTTTTGAGAAAGCATAGAAAAAATTTCTTATTTCAGTATTGCGGAGACAGCCACGGTTTTCTTCAGCGTGTCCATCTTCACGGAGTCGCCCATCGCCACCGACGGACCGTTGTGCACCTTCGGTGTCACGGCAACGGCAGCTGGCATCTCGTCGCCCTCTTCGTTGAATGCCATCTGCGAGGCATTTCCGAGGGTCAGGATTATAGCCACCACGGCGGCGGCCTTGAATAGCGGCATCATGCGCTGACGCAATGTCACCACCTTTGCCTTCACCGTCACAGGCTCGCCAACGAGAGCATCCATCCTTGCGTCGAAGTCATCACCGAGCACGTTCTCCTCCTCAGCCTTTGCATAAGCAAACAACGGCTTGTATGGGAGAATGCTTGCAGGGATGTCGTCCTGACAGAAGAATGCTTTCAGGATAGCCTCCTCCTCAAGGGTGGTCTGGCTGTTCCAGTAGCGCTCCAATAGCTGTTCGATGTATTTATAATCCATATTCTGCATTTTCGTTGAACTTTTGTTTTACTGCCTGTCTCGCACGGTAGATATTCACCTTTACCTGTTCTTCGCTGATGGAAAGCACTTCGGCGATGTCTTTGTAGCTCTTGCCTTCGAAATCGCGCAGCTGCATGCAGGTTTTCTGCTTCTCCGGCAGCCCATCCACGATTCGCTTCACCATCTCCAGCATATCGCGCTGTTCGGTGCGCTGGTAGGGAGTAGCCATGCTTGTGGCACGAGGCTCCAATGTGTCTTGGTCGAGCGACTCTTCGCGCCACGACGAGCGCTTGGTCTTGTCGAGAGCTATGTTCCTGCATATCGTCAGGCTGAACGCCTCTATCGAGTCGATGTCTTGCAGGGTGTCCCGCCGGTCCCAGACTTTCATCAGCGTATCCTGTACGACGTCTTCTGCTTCCTCCTTGTTCATCGTGATGCGGAGGGCAAGGCGGAAGAGCACGTTTTTCAACGGCAGCACATCGTTTCGGAAACTGACTATTTTCATTTGCCTCTGTTGTTAAGACGATTAGGTTTTGAAGAAGTTACAGAAATGGGCGACTTTTCTATGCTTTTAACTTTTATTCAGATTCTACGGGTCGTTTGGCGTCCTTTTCCGGATATCATCTATATCCCGGTTTTCCTTAGCCAAACTATCCCACCCTACCCTCTTTTGCGTAAAGGTATGGATGGGATAATCATGGTATGCTTGGTGTATTATCCCAAAACGCCCTAATGACTGATTTGGGATTATTCCAGATAGGTGTATCCGTAGAGTCCTGACCTGTAGTTGGAGAGGAATTCCTTGCCCTCTTCCAATGAGATCTTGCCTTGCTTCACGCTCTTTGTCACCCAGCGCTCAAGCTGTCTGACGAGCTCTTTCGGCTTGTACTGCACATAGCTGAGCACCTCTTCTACGGTCTCGCCGTCGAAAATCTGGTCGATGCTGTATTTGCCGTCTTTCACTGAGATATGTACGGCATTGGTATCGCCGAAGAGGTTGTGCATATCACCGAGGATTTCCTGGTATGCTCCCACAAGGAACACTCCGAGATAGTATGGCTCGTTCTTGCGCACGGTGTGTACGGGCAGTATATGCGATATGTTGCGGTTTGTCACGAAGTTGGCTATCTTGCCGTCGCTGTCGCAGGTGATGTCCTGTATCGTGGCGCTGCGCGTAGGTCTCTCGTTGAGTCTCTGCAGCGGAACGATCGGGAAGAGCTGGTCTATGGCCCAGCTGTCGGGCAGCGACTGGAAGAGGGAGAAGTTGCAGAAATACTTGTCGGCAAGCAGCTTGTCGAGTTTCTTCAGTTCCTCTGGCTGATGCTTGAGGGTCTTTGCCATACTGTTTATCTCGCGGCATACGCTCCAGTACATCCTCTCTATCTCGGCACGTGTCTGAAGGTCTACCATGCCATGGCTGAAGAGGTCGAGTGCCTCCTCGCGTATCTGCTCGGCGTCGTGCCAGTCTTCCATCATGGAGCGTGGGTTGAGGTTGTCCCAGATTTCGTAGAGGTCTTTCACGAGCTTGTGGGCACCATTCTCCGGCTCGAACTCCTCGTTCATCTCCGGCAGTGATGCCGTTTCGAGCACGTCGATGACGAGCACCGAGTGATGGGCAGAGAGCGACCGTCCGCTCTCGGTGATGAGGTTGGGGTGATGTATGCCGTTGGCGTTGGCTGCCTCAACGAAGGTATAGAGACAGTCGTTCACATACTCCTGTATGGAGTAGTTCACGCTGCTCTCGCTGTTTGAAGAGCGTGTGCCGTCGTAGTCTACTCCCAGTCCGCCACCGCAGTCAACGAATTCCACGTCGTATCCCATCTTGTGGAGCTGGATATAGAACTGCGATGCCTCTCTGAGGGCTGTCTGAATGCGGCGTATCTTGGTTATCTGGCTACCGATATGGAAATGGATGAGCTTGAGACAGTCTTTCATGTTCAGCTTCTCCAGCTTCTCCAGTGCGGCGAGGAGCTCCGAACTGGTGAGTCCGAACTTGCTGGCGTCGCCGCCGCTCTCCTCCCATTTTCCGCTTCCCGACGAGGCGAGCTTGATGCGCACGCCGAGGTTAGGACGCACACCGAGTTTCTTGGCTGCCTTCGAGATGATGTCTATCTCGTTGAGCTTCTCCACCACGATGAAGATGCGCTTGCCCATCTTCTGTGCGAGGAGGGCGAGCTCGATGTAGCTCTGGTCTTTGTATCCGTTGCAGATTATGAGCGAGTCGCTCTGACACTGCACGGCGATGACGGCATGGAGCTCCGGCTTGGAACCGGCCTCAAGACCGAGGTTGAACTTGCGGCCATGGCTGATGATCTCTTCCACCACGGGCTGCATCTGGTTCACCTTGATAGGATATATCACGAAGCTCTCTCCCTGGTAGTCGTAGGCCTTGGCTGCCTTCTCAAAGCAGCTTGAGGTCTTCTCGATACGGTTGTCGAGGATATCGGGGAAGCGGAGCAGCACTGGCGGTGTGATGTCTCTCAGGGCAAGTTCGTCCATCACATCACGAATGTCTATCTGTGTATTGTCCTTACACGGAGTGACATATACGTCTCCCTTGTCGTTGATGCCAAAGTAGGATGTGCCCCACCCAACCATATTGTACAACTCCTTGGAGTCGTCAACAGTCCATTTCTTCATTTGTCTTAGCTTTCTACTATTATTAAAAATATATTTTTCATGACTCGTCCCTGCCATTTTCCTCCTGCATCACAGGGGGGAATGGCCAGGGGACGAAAGGATTAACTCTGATTATTGTCTGTTTCTATTTGATTATGCATTACGATTTCTGCAAGCCGCCTACCTCTGTCGTGTCTCCAGGGGGGTTCAGCATTTCAGCATCCGGCGTATCTTCCTCACCGACACTCTCACCTTGTCTCTGGAATCGAGCACGTTGACGTCGAGCACGTGTTTCGCCTTGCTGTAGTATTGTTCCCGTTGCTGGAGCTGCTGTTTGACGAAGGCTTCCACTTCTTCGGGAGTCTTGTTCAGCAGCAGCGGCCTCACGCTCTTTCCCATCTTCAGATGGGCATAGAGCACTTCGGGGGTCGCCTTCAGATACACCGTCTCGCTCTGGAGGTTCAGATAGTCCATGTTGTCGAAGAAGCAGGGGGTACCTCCGCCGCAGCTTATCACCACGTTTTCAAACTCTGCCACCTCGTGGAGCATGTTGCGCTCTATCCGGCGGAACCCTTCCTCGCCTGACTCCTCGAAGATCTGTGCCACGGTGCGGCGCATGCGGCTGGTGATATACCAGTCGAGGTCGTAGAACATCAGTCCCATGTCTTTGGCAAGCATACGTCCCACGGTGGTCTTGCCGGCTCCCATATATCCGATAAGGACTATTCTGTGCATAGGCTCTGTATTGGGATGCTTATTTCTTCACTGCATTGTTGATGATGTCCATACACTCCACATAGGTCAGCTCGGCGGCACGCTCATGCATTGCCTTGGGCAGACGGTAGTTCTTGCCGTCGTAAACGAGGTATGGTCCGTATTTGCCCTTCATGACCTCAAGCTGCGGATCTTCCTCAAACTTCTTCAGATGGCGCATGCTGTCTTCGATGCGGCGGCGCTCTATGAGTGCCACTGCCGTTGAGAGCTTGATGCTGAGGGGATCTTCGGTGGATGGCAGCGACACATACTTCTTGTTGTGCAGGATGTATGGTCCGAACCGTCCGGCGCCTATCACCACCGGTGTACCTTCGAAGTCGCCGAGCGTACGTGGCAGTTTGAAGAGTTCGAGTGCCTCGTCGAGGGTTATTGCCTCCATGCTCTTGTCTTTAGGCAACTGTGCGAAGCGTGGCTTCTCCTTGTCTTCTGCCGTTCCTATCTGTATCACCGGACCGAAGCGTCCGATCTTCACGAACACCGGTTTGCCGCTCTTTGGGTCGGTGCCGAGCTCGCGTTCTCCGGCTTTGTGCTCCTGTCGGCTGTTCATCGTCTTGTCCACCTGCGGCTCGAAGTCTTTGTAGAAATCCTGCAGCATGTCGGTCCACTGCTCCTTGCCCTCGGCGATGGTATCGAATTCCTGCTCCACCTTGGCGGTGAAATTGTAGTCGAGCACATTGGGGAAGTGTTCGAGCAGGAAGTCGTTCACCACGAGTCCGATGTCTGTAGGCAACAGTTTGCCCTTCTCGCTGCCCACGGTCTCTGCCTTCTCTGTGGCTGTGATGGTGTTTCCCTTCAGCGTGTCGATGGCGAATGTGCGTTCGTCGCCCTTGCGGTCGCCTTTCTGCACGTATCCTCGCTGCTGTATAGTACTGATGGTTGGTGCGTAGGTTGAAGGGCGTCCGATGCCCAGCTCCTCCATCTTGTGTACGAGGCTTGCCTCGGTATATCGCTGCGGTCCCTGGCTGAAGCGTTCTGTCGACACCATCTCGCCTCGCTGCAGCGTGTCGCCCTCTGCCATTGGCGGCAGCTGGTTTGTGGTCATCTCACCTGAGTTCTCATCATCGTCAGACGACTCTCTGTATACCTTCAGGAATCCGTCGAAGGTCACCACTTCGCCGTTCACGGTGAATTTCTCGTGTGCCACGGTGCCGTCGGCATGGCGTATCGTGATGCCCACGGTGGTCTTCTCTATCTGTGCGTCTTCCATCTGGCAGGCTGCCGTACGCTTCCATATCAGCTCGTAGAGCCGGCGCTCCTGTGCCGTGCCTTCCACTGTCTTGGCGTTCATATATGTGGGGCGTATTGCCTCGTGGGCTTCCTGCGCTCCCTTCGAGTGGGTGTGATACTGGCGTGTCTTGTGGTATTTCTCTCCCCATGTAGCCTCTATCTCTTCCTTGCAGGCATTGATGCAGAGGGATGAGAGGTTCACGGAGTCGGTACGCATGTATGTTATCTTTCCGTTCTCATAGAGATGCTGTGCGAGCATCATGGTCTGCGACACGGTGAATCCCAGCTTGCGTGCTGCCTCCTGCTGCAGTGTGGAGGTGGTGAATGGCGGTGCCGGTGTACGTCTGAGGGGCTTCTTCGTCACGTCGCTCACGCTGAATGCGGCATCCTTGCAGTTGTTGAGGAATGCCAGCGCCTCGTCGTGTGTCTTGAAGCGTGTGTCGAGCTCTGCCTTCACCTCTGTCTTCTTGCCGTCGGGACCGATGGCGAAGAATATGGCGTTCACTCGATAGTATGGCTCCGACTTGAATGCCTGTATCTCTCGCTCTCGCTCCACGATGAGTCTCACTGCCACGCTCTGCACTCGTCCGGCAGAGAGTGCCGGCTTCACCTTGCGCCACAACACGGGCGAGAGCTTGAAGCCCACGATGCGGTCGAGCACCCGGCGTGCCTGCTGGGCATTCACGAGGTTCATGTTGAGGAATCGCGGATGCTGGATGGCGTCGAGGATGGCGGGCTTGGTAATCTCGTGGAACACGATGCGGTTGGTGTTCTTCTCGTCGAGTCCGAGCACCTCGCACAGATGCCATGAGATGGCCTCTCCCTCGCGGTCCTCATCGGATGCCAGCCATACCTTGCTGGCTTTCTTGGCGCTCGACCTCAGTTCTGACACAAGTTTCTTCTTCTCATCTGGTATCTCGTAGTCGGGTTCAAGGGTTTTCAGGTCGATGCTTATTTCTTTTTTCTTTAGGTCGCGGATATGTCCGTAGCTCGACATCACCTTGTAGTCCTTTCCCAGGAATTTTTCGATGGTCTTTGCCTTTGCGGGGCTCTCCACTATGACTAAATTCTCTTGCATTTCTTATATGTTTTTTATTCCGGCACGTTCCTCCCACGTGCCCCTGTTTCACAATTTGGCGGCAAAAGTAAGAAAAAGTTTCACACAACACATTATATAATGTATTAATTTTCTATTTTTTTATCAAAAAACCTATACCCACATGTATGTTGATACGCTCCTGACACAAGAAAAAGGGGTGACGTTATTGCGAATAAGGATTATTCTTATTACTTTTGTTCTAAATTTGCATATTATCATGAACGTAAACATTGAACAGTCGTGGAAGGACCATCTCGGCGAGGAATTCGAAAAGCAGTATTTCGTCGACCTCACAGAGTTCGTGCGCTCTGAATACCTGCGCACCACGTGTTATCCTCCCGGTAAACTCATCTTCAATGCCTTCAACCTGTGTCCGTTTGACAAGGTGAAGGTGGTAATCATCGGACAGGACCCGTATCATGAACCGGGACAGGCACACGGACTGAGCTTCTCGGTGGCTGACGGGGTGGCTTTCCCACCATCGCTGCAGAACATATTCAAGGAGATACAGATGGACACGGGGGCTCCGATACCGTCGTCGGGAAATCTGACCCGCTGGGCTGAACAGGGTGTGCTGCTACTCAACGCCACACTGACGGTGAGGGCACACCAGGCGGCGAGCCATCAGCGCAAGGGATGGGAGCAGTTCACCGATGCGGCGATAAAGGCTCTCAGCGCAGAGCGAGAGAATCTGGTGTTCATCCTCTGGGGAGGATATGCCAGGAGCAAGGCTCCGCTCATCGACACGTCGCGCCACCTGATATTGCAGTCGGTACACCCCTCGCCTCTGTCTGCCAACCGTGGCGGATGGTTCGGCAACCACCATTTCTCGCGCTGCAACGAATATCTCAGAAACCACGGCATCGAGGAAATAAAATGGTAAGCGGCATCAACTCGTCTACTTGTTAACTTGTCAACTCGTTAACTTGTCAACTCGTCAACTAAAAAATACTACAATGGCAAATGATTCATCAATAAACGGCTCCAATGGAGCTTACATACCTATTCTGCAGGTGGGCGACGTGCTGATATCGTCGGACATCATAACGGAGCGCTTCTGCTGCGACCTCGACGCATGCCACGGCATCTGCTGTGTGGAGGGCGATGCCGGAGCACCGGTGACCATCGACGAGATTTCTAAAATCGAAGACTCGCTCGACACCGTGTGGAACGACCTTTCGGCATCGGCACAGGCAGTAATCGACAAACAGGGAGTGGCGTATGCCGACCGCGACGGCGACCTCGTAACGAGCATCGTGGGGGGAAAGGACTGTGTCTTTACGTGCTACGACAACGGATGCTGCCTGTGTGCGCTGGAGAAGGCGTGGCGGGGCGGCAGACTGAAGGATTTCTGCAAGCCTATCAGCTGTGCCCTGTATCCTATCAGGGAGAAGACGTTCGACAATGGTCTCGTAGGACTGAACTACAACCGATGGGAGGTATGTCGCGATGCCGTGAAGAAGGGCAGGGAGATTGACCTGCCGGTATACAAATTCCTGCGCGGACCGCTCGTGCAGCGATTCGGCGAAGAGTGGTATAAGGAACTGGAAGAGGTGGCAGAGGCGTTCTGCGGAAAGAAATAGCCTGACGGCGACTATCCCAACCCGTTAGTTCGCTGCCGCCACATATCATCATACGCGAAAGCAGCACTATCCTGACATACGGATAGCAGGAACTAATAGGCTGAAAAAGTAGGTGTACAAATACGGCAGAAATACGACAAAGAGATATGTCGGTATTACGTTACTGAATTGCGATTTCTGCAAAAAAGATATTCTGCCATTTACAAAGATTTCAGAAACTTGTCGAACTCTTCGCCGGTACAGTCTTTCCCCAACAAACGCCTTTGGAGCTTGGATTTTGCCTTGGAGATTGTGCTCCGCCCTCTGCCAAGAAGGACAGCTATCCTTGAATCTGACAAATCGCTTACTTTTATCAAAAGGCACATCAGAAAATCCTGCGCACTCATTGTGCATATAGAAAAAAGACTTAGTTTGAAAGACGGGAACAGTCTGTTGGCTTCTTTCAACAGCATTTCCGTTTCGTCAGCAGAAAGAGGGTGGCCATTTTTTGCCTTTGTCTCTATTATACTGCATATCTCCGTTTCCATAAACATAAACCGCACATTGTCACTCAAAGCCCGTTCGCTGCTTATCATATTACTCCTGTTTTTCAGGCTCTCCTTCAGCAGTTCTATCTCCTTGGCTTTGGCTGCGTAAAGACTGTGTGTGACTGACAGCTTGTTCTCAAGTTCTGAAATTTTCTTCTCGCGCTCATTTATGCTATTCTCACTCTGCTCCTGCAGCGAAGCTCTGAATTTCTCCAATCGCATGGAGCGCTCTATGCCAGCACGTTTAAGTTTGCGGTATCTCAACACGCCCCAAACCAAAATAAAAACTGCGGCTATGGCAGACACTGATATCACTACTGCTGTTCTCCGGGCCCTGATTTCAAGTTGCATAGTTCGCTCTTTATATTTGGAATAGTTATACATGGCATTCATCCGGGCAATAGAAGTCTCCACATTGTTTTTTTTCAATGAGTCGTCATACTCCTCATATTGCAGAATAAAGTCGAGCGCCGCTGTTATATCTCCTTCCTCACGATATATCTTTGCCAGATATTTGCTGGCTTCCTTCTTGGCTTCAGCCGTATTTGTATGATAGAGCTTCGTAAAATAACAACGGGCTGAGTCACACCTACCCAACCGAAAATATGATAAGGCAAGGACATCGTAGAAGGAGTCCAGACTTGGATTATCTTCACCTGCGGTTGAGACGACTGGCAGGGCAAGATTCTTTGCCTTGTCATATTCACCGTTAAACAGGTAATATGAGGCCATAGAACTGAGCATCTCATTATACAGATTGGTATCTCTTTTTTCACTGGATATTTTCAGAGCCTGCCTGTAATACGCCAGACAACTGTCACTACCCTGCGCCTGATAGGCATAAGCTATTTTCTGGAGCGTATATGCCATCATGGCTGTATCACGTCTAACGCTGTCAGTCTTAAATACGCTTCTGAAATACGGCAATGCCGATTGATAGAAAGACTGTTCGTACAAGAGCATACCAATCTGGAAATCCAAGGCGCTCGACAGCTTGTCTGCATGCTCTCCATACTCTTCCTTTGCCTTGTGATAGTATTCCAAAGCCATTGGCATGTCGTTCATGTCGCGATAGGCACTGCCTACATAATAATACGCTTGCGACAGGATTTTTCTACCGGCATCATTCTTTTCAAAATAGCGAAGAACTTTTGTCGCCTCTACGGCATCTTTCTGTTTGACAAACATTTTGTCGTTAATCTTTATCGTCAACAGTCTGATATACCATTTATCCGGTTCGGAGAAATGTTTGCCGGAATGCCTCATGGCATTCAGCCGTACTGAGGCTGCCTCTGGGTTATCATCACTAAGATTGTCTATGACAACAAGTTCCTTGGAAAAAGACAAGGCATTGTTACCCGGATAGAGGATAAATACTGATAATCCGACAATTAAGAGAACTATGGCAAGAACTGTCACTTTCTTTATTCTGCAAATGCTCGCTATACCGCCAAAAGGCTTCATAAACAAATATTTTTTATATAACTCCCTTTACACATAAATGTGGAAAGCCTGCCACAATGTATGACTGACTTTTCCCAATGATTTATACATGTGATAACCTCAATCCACTCCTACTGTAGCTTATAAGTTTCCGTCTTCATGCCGTTAACGACAAACGTTACCACCACCATACTGTTAAAGCCGCCAGCGCTGACGTAGTTCACCGTATAGGCACACTGACCTTTCGGCAGACGTTTACCATTGCTTATATAACGCTCGGGAACGACATTTATTGCTTTCCGTGGAAGGCTTCTCGCTATGAAATTCTCTCCACCCACGCATTTTCCCGTTGCATCGTCTGTCACTGACACTGCAACATTATAGAAGCTCGTGTCCGGGATGGCTTCATCGGCAAAGAACGAACAGCCCAGACTTGTGGCGAGACATTCGCCTGCTTCCATCTTGATGCCGGAGATTTCCACACCGTTGCCCTCGATGGCTGGCTATCTATTTCAATATTTTCTTTCCGTTGACCACATACATTCCCTTTGCAAGGGCGTTGATGTCGGTCCCGACAAACCTGCCGTCAAGGGTATAAATCCTATTGGACACGGGAATGGCGGATGTGACGTTGTCAATGCCTGACAAATCGTCGAGTTCTATTACCGTCTTGAACACTTTGCTCCATTGCTCGTCTGACTCAAAGGCTGACTTGGCACCTTTAGGGACATACAGGATGATGTTTTCAGGCAGGCCTTTCAAGCCATAGCCTCCAGAAATGTCTATCTGTCCTGGTGACATGACATGCACCGTCATGCTTTTCATATAGCAGCATTCGTCGAAAGCAGCTGTGTCGATTAACGACACACTTGAAGGCAGATCGACTTCTTCAAGGTTGCATCTGAAGAACGCTCTTTCACGGATTGATTTCAGACCTTCAGGAAAAGTGACGTGCTTCAGATTGACACGGAAATAGCGCTCTTCAGTCTTTATATGCGTATAGCCTCTTCTGACATCAGACCTGTCACTCTTTGCACCGCTATTGATGCCTGTAGGGAAGAATGTCCAGTCATGTATTTCGTCATTTTTCAATTTGCAGTTGGCCAGATTAAGACCTGTAAGGTCGAAGAACTGAGCAAGATCTTTTACATCCGAAAAATACGCATTATTATCGCCACTGATTTCTCCGGTTATTACAATAGAATCCACCTTGCTCCATTCGTCATTGACAATACCACGATACAATCGACCGTTATCCACTGCTTCAACATACTTTATGTTCTGGGCGTTCATGCATAATGAACTGGCAAGCACTGATAATAATAAAAAGATTTTTTTCATAGTTTTTTCCTTTCTATAATTAAATGATAAAATTTTTCATAAATATTATCTTTTAGCTGCAAAGATAAGTACTATGAAAAAACAATGAATAATTTGGTTGTTGAATTTTTGTTGAATTCTTATAACACACTATTACCCAACATATTACAACAAATTGGGAAGAATGTAAATGTTATTCATAAAAGGCATTTACCTCCTACTTTCACATTTACCGACCTCCCACACCACCGTACGTGCCGTTCGGCATACGGCGGTTTCGTGCTTTTACACCTTGCGGTGTGTGGCAAGTTGTTTTCAGCCATCCCTTCGAGATACGTCACTTCTATTCTATTGTCGAAATCATCACACTAAATAACGCAGGTAAAGGACTTGCCAATCAAGACAAGCCCTCTACCCTAATTTATACATGATAACTTTACCTTACACTAACTTAAAAATCTATTGCAGCTTATACGTTTCTGTCTTAACTCCATTTACAATAAATGTCACCATCACTACGCTGTTTATACCACCTACGCTATTATAATGCACAGTATAGTTTTTCTGACCTTTAGGCAGATGGGGTGTCTGACCTTTTACTGATGTCGTGGAAACTATCACATCCACATCTTCTTGTAATTCATGTCGGAAAGTTATGAAGATACGTGAAGTTGCGGCATCAATCTTGAGTGATTTCTGCAACAAATCATTAACCACTTTCAACGAGTCGTAAACGAGCGCTCCATCCTTCTTGGAACAAACTCGGACTTTATACTCGCCTAATACAGGATCATCACCAATGGCAAAGGTATATCCTTCTCCCAAATATCGGCCGTCTGGATCGAACCATTGACATGACACACGTTCTGAAGCATCACTCAATGTAAGGAAATGCTTTCCATTGTATATATAACGCTCAGGAGTCACTTTTATTGCTTTCCGCGGAAGACTTCTCACTATGAAATTCTCTCCACCCACGCATTTTCCCGTGGCATCGTCTGTCACTGACACTGCAACATTATAGAAGCTCGTGTCCGGGATGGCTT
>ERZ791573.27-NODE-27-length-104013-cov-8.366013_pt1 | contig 104013 bp, 78 predicted proteins | sample MGYA00509971_ERZ791573 | MGnify/ENA primary metagenome ERZ791573 (study PRJEB30046, sample SAMN00791921) | human gut metagenome | study: EMG produced TPA metagenomics assembly of the A metagenome-wide association study of gut microbiota in type 2...
AAAACCCTTGTAACTCAATTCTATCACTATATCTTTCCGCATTTCACTTTTTTGTTGTAACTTTGTATTGCAAAAGTACTAATATGTTTTAAAAAACAGGATTTTTTGTATCAAATATTTTGTAAAATGAAGAAAATATGATAACTTAGTTGCCGTTAAATCTAATTAAGTCGCCACAAGAACATAAAAGCACTTGGAACGACAAACCTAAAATCTATAATAACATGAGAGTTTACCAGACTAATGAAATCAAGAACATTGCCTTGCTTGGCAGTGCGGGTTCCGGCAAGACTACTCTTGCCGAAGCGATGTTGTATGAGAGTGGTGTCATCAAGCGCCGTGGTACAATAGAAGCAAAGAACACGGTTTGTGACTACTTTCCAGTAGAACAGGAATATGGCTATTCTGTATTCTCTACTGTATTTAATGTGGAGTGGAATAACAAGAAACTGAATATTATCGATTGCCCTGGCTCAGATGATTTTGTGGGCGGAGCAATTACAGCGCTTAATGTCACAGACCAGGCATTGGTGCTTATTAACGGTCAGTATGGTCCGGAGGTCGGAACTCAGAATTTATTTAGATATACAGACAAGCTGAAGAAGCCGGTTATCTTCCTCGTCAACCAGTTGGATAGCGAGAAGTGTGATTTTGAATCCATTATTGCACAAATGAAAGATATCTACGGCACCAAGTGCGTGCAGATACAGTATCCTTTGAATACGGGACCAGAATTCAATTCCCTTATCGACGTGCTTCTCATGAAGAAATATTCATGGACGCCTGAGGGCGGTGCACCTATCATCGAGGATATTCCTGAAGAAGAGATGGAGAGGGCTATGGCTCTACATAAGGAGCTCGTTGAGGCTGCTGCAGAGAACGACGAGACTCTGATGGAGAAATTCTTTGAAGAAGAGACACTTACAGAGGATGAGATGCGTGAGGGTATCCGCAAGGGACTCATCACACGCTCGATATTCCCAGTGTTCTGCGTTTGTGCAGGCAAGAGTATGGGCGTTCGTCGTTTGATGGAATTCCTTGGTAACGTAGTGCCGTTCGTTAGTGACATGCCGAAGGTGCATAATACGAGAGGACAGGAAGTTCCTGCCGATTCCGACGCGCCTACTTCTTTGTATTTCTTCAAGACAGGAGTAGAGCCGCATATTGGTGAAGTCTCATATTTTAAGGTTATGAGCGGAAGCGTGAAGCCGGGTGATGATTTGACGAATGCAGACCGTGGATCAAAGGAGCGTATGGCGAATATCTTCGTATGTGCAGGAGCTAACCGTCAGTCTGTAGAGCAGTTGCAAGCGGGGGATATCGGTTGTACGGTAAAATTGAAGGATGTCAAGACCGGTAATACTCTCAACAGTAAAGACTGCGAGAATAGATTTGATTTCATCAAATATCCTAACTCAAAATATTCACGTGCGATAAAGGCTGTCAACGAAGCTGACACAGAAAAGCTTATGGCTGCTCTGACTAAGATGAGACAGGAAGATCCGACATGGGTCGTTGAGCAGAGCAAGGAACTTCGTCAGACTATCGTTCACGGACAGGGAGAGTTCCATTTGCGTACATTGAAATGGAGACTTGAAAACAATGAGAAATTGCAGGTTGAGTATCAGGAACCACGTATTCCATATCGTGAAACAATCACAAAGCTTGCACGTGCAGACTATCGTCACAAGAAACAGTCAGGTGGAGCTGGCCAGTTCGGTGAGGTACATCTTATCATAGAACCTTATGCCGAGGGAATGCCGGATCCTGTTTCTTACAATATCAATGGCCAGGAGTTCAAGATGAATATCAAGAACAAGGAGGTCGTTGATTTGGATTGGGGAGGCAAACTTGTATTCATCAACTCTGTTGTTGGAGGAGCCATCGACCAACGTTTCATGCCTGCAATCTTGAAGGGAGTGATGGAGCGTATGGAGCAGGGACCGCTTACTGGAAGCTATGCTCGTGATGTTCGTGTTGTCGTTTATGATGGAAAGATGCATCCGGTAGACAGCAATGAGTTGTCATTCATGTTGGCTGCAAGAAATGCGTTCTCAGAGGCATTCAAGAATGCAGGTCCAAAGATTCTTGAGCCGATTTATGATCTGGAAGTTTTTGTCCCTTCAGATTTCATGGGAGATGTGATGAGTGACCTTCAGGGACGCCGTGCTCTAATCATGGGAATGGATTCTGAGGCAGGTTATCAGAAGCTTCAGGCGAAGATTCCATTGAAGGAACTCTCAAACTACAGTATCTCACTGAGTTCTATAACAGGTGGTAGAGCTTCGTTCACAACTAAGTTCGCAAGCTATGAACTTGTTCCTAACGATATTCAGCAGGAGCTGATTAAGGTTCATGAAGCAGAAATCGACGGAAAAGAATAAAGGTCTGTTTGAAACATAAATTAAGGGGGCATGTCATGAGATATGTCCCCTTATTTATGTTGAAAACGTGTAGAGTCTTTTCCCATTTGAATGGTGCAAGTCTTGCCGTTTTCGAAAGTACTGGCAGAAGTGCTTTGTCTCTTGATTTGTATTTTCTGTTAGTTGTTGTGATTATTTAGAATGGCATGCCTACAGCGAAATGGAATGCAAAATCTCTGTTCATGTTCGGATGGAATAATGGATAATGATCATTTTTAGATTCGTAAGCTGGATTTATTGCTTTCATTCCCATGTCGAAGCGCAGGATGAAATAGCTGAAGTTCAAGCGAATCCCCAATCCATAGGCAACGGCAATCTGTCTGTAGAAAGAGTCCAGATGGAACTGTCCACCTGGTTGTTCCTTGTATTCTCTCAATGTCCAAATGTTTCCAGCATCAATGAATGCCGCTCCGTGTAGTTTCCAGAACAAGGCGGTTCTGAATTCCATATTGAGGTCGAGTTTCATGTCTCCAGTTTGGTTTATGAAGTCAATGGCGCCATCTTTGCCTTTGAAGCTACCTGGGCCTAGTCCGCGTACGCTCCAGCCTCTGACCGAGTTCGCACCACCGGAGAAATATCTCTTTTCAAACGGCAAGACTGTACTGTTGCCGTAAGGATAGGCCACACCGAGAGCTGCATGCATAACAAGCTGGTTGTTTTGGTCGAACGAAAACTTGTGTGTGTAGTCGAAGTCGAATTTCGCATATTGGGCATAAGCGATGTTGAAAATCTTGTAGTGTTTATTGGCATCCTTCTGCATTTTCGTGATATGCGATATACCGTTGAGGATATTACCGGCTGTCTCGCAGTTTATTTTGAATGCATTGTTTTTGTGGCTGTATGTCATTCCAAATCCGATTTTCATTATGAAGAGATCTTCGTAGTTGTATTTCAAAATGACGTTTTTATTGTCTACATTATCAAGATAGTTGCCTTTGAATGTAGATGATATCCATGGCATATAGACATAATTGAGGTCTATGATGTCAACTTTGTATTGGTGTTTTTGGTTAGAGTCTGTCCATCTGTATCTTACAGAGCCTGAGAATACTCGTCTGTGGAACTCTGGACGGTTTTGCAGGTTATAGCTCACTCCGATTTCCGTCGTAGAGTAAGAACGCCTTTTGAAGTCATATGACAGAAACGGACACATGAAGCTGGGGAAAAGAATCTTTGACTCTATTCCGTATTCTATATAATTCTGATTCTGGTAGCCTTCAAGACCGGTTATCGCTTCGTAAGCCCCTCTTAGTTTCACGCTGAACACTTCAGAGCCTCTGAACAGATTCCTGTTTTCGTATGTAAGCGATACTGCGGCACCAAGGTCTCCGGCTGTATTTGTACCTTCAGGTTGGAAACTGATACTGTTGGGGGTGCTCGGACTCACTCTAATGTTGCAGTCGAGCAGGCCTTCACCTGCTTCTTTGAATTGAATGTTCGTGTATTTCACAGCTTGAAGCTTTCCGAGACTGTTATATGTTCTTTTGAGCATTTCAGAACTAAAGGGCTTACCTTCTTCGAGCCATGTGTTTTCCTTAAGCACATTAGCTCGCAATGGAATTCTGTCTCCTTCTGTGCTACTGTAGATAATATTGTTTATCTTGTAGCAAGTATGTAGTGTGTCTGTCTTTACTCCTGGTTTTTCGTATTTTGCTATGTGGAGTATCAAATCTACAAGTTCTTTGCCAGGTATTGAGTCTGCCGTATACGATATGAAATTCTTGTGAAAGTGGTAATATCCATTGTTTGTCAGGGCAGATGTTATAATTCGGCGCTCCTGTTCAAGACTGTTGATGCTGAATACCGCTCCTGCCTTTATCCTTTTTTCTTTAGGGTATATTACATCAAGCTTCTTTTCGATGTTGTCGTCTTGGATGTCGTATGTTATGTTGTTTATGTGAAATTTCTTCCCGGGAGTAAGGATGTATGTTATATCAATCTTGTTTTTCTTATGAATCTTCGTACGGGTCTCCACATTGGCATTGAGAAACCCGTTGTTCTGCATTGCGCTTCGAAGATCGTTGCAAGTCGATTCTGTAAGTGTGGAATCCAGAGTTACTGGCTTTTCCCCGATATTCTTTAAAGTCTTGTTGATCCACTTTGTTGAATCTTTGCCTGCAAGTGAATATGTCGCAAGTGGTATGCGTAGTGCTGAAAACCACTTTGTGTTTCCTTTCTGCTTTATATATGGTTCATATTCTGAAGCGTTTATGCTTTTGTCTGTGCTCTCTATCATCACCTTGTTAATGAGAAACTCGTTTTCCGGTATGAATTTGGTTATGCTGCATCCCGTCATGACAGATGTCATAAACGCCACACAAAAGTGTATTAAGATATGTTTTATAGGTTTGTTCGTCACTTCTCTTGGTTTTGTTGTGCAAAAGTATAAAAAAAATTGTACTTTTGTGGCTCAAAAACTATAAAATGAAATGTTAAGCAAGAATCAGATAAAATTAGTTCATTCGTTGCAGTCAAAGAAAGGACGCGACAAAGAGGGTTGTTTCGTTGCAGAAGGTCCTAAGGTGGTGTCAGATTTGATGGAGATACTGAAGCCGAAAATGTTTTTTGCCACTCAGGGGTGGATAGATTCTAATCCTCAGATAGATAATGATATAGTTGTTGTCACGGATGATGAACTGCGTAAAATCAGTTTCTTGCAGCATCCACAGGGAGTGCTTGCCGTATTCCCGATGCTTGTGAGTCAGCCTAAATGTGATTTAGACGATTCTTCCCTTTACATTGCCCTTGATGGGGTGCAGGATCCTGGTAATCTGGGCACTATCATACGTGTGGCCGATTGGTTTGGTATAACGGAAATTTTCTGCAGCCGTAACACCGCTGACGTGTATAACCCCAAGGTCGTGCAGGCTACTATGGGCAGTATCGCCAGAGTGCGGGTTGAATATTGCGATTTGCAAGTGCTTTTCGATTCGCTCCCCACTGGTTATCCCGTTTATGGTACATTCCTTGATGGTGAAGATATTTATAAGAAATCCCTCACTCCCAACGGTATTATAGTGATGGGGAATGAGGGGAATGGCATTTCCGCAGCTATGCGAAGCCGTATAAACAACAGACTTCTGATACCGAACTTTCCTGAGGGGCGCCAGACTGCAGAAAGTCTGAATGTGGCAATAGCCACTGCCATAACATGTTCGGAGTTCAGAAGATGTTCGTTTTGAACTTTTCTGGTTTCTTTGCGTCTTGGCCTTCTATTTCGTTACGTTCATTGAAATCTTTCCGTCAGTCGTTATGACAATATTCACCATGTAGCTTACATAGCTGTCGGGGATGGCGAGTTCTGCTATATAGTGGAATCCTTTGCTGTCGGATGTGCTTGCTGTAAGGTCGCTCAATACGCTCTGTTTCAGAAAGTCTTTGGGAACATATTGTGTGAAGTCGCTTTTCTTAAAGTCTTTTGAGAAAATCTTTGTTTCCTGCTTGAAGATCCCCAGGTGGATAGTGTTGTCGAAATATACGCTTTCGATTTCCAGCCCGTCATCATTATATGATGTCTTAAACACTTTATATGTTGTAGGATTTACTTGAATGTAAGAGTGGTATCTCTCATTGTTACAGAACAATATGGTGTCGCTTTTAATTGTCTTGTTCTGGTTTACGCTCGTTGGCTTCTTGTTGGCGAACTGTAGTTCAAAGCTCGGGTCTTCGCCTTTTATCAGTTTCACTATGTCGCCATTTGAGTTTTTAAATTCAAATATATGCGCCGATTGTTTTAATATGGCGTATTTAGAGTCGTTTGCGCTTTTTAGTTCCAGAGTGTCACCATATATGGCAAATTTGATAGGCTGGCTCAGGGAGTCTGGGTAGTATATGGTGTCCCCTTTGACTTTGAAGACGACATTCTCTTCGTCAGAGTCTACCCATATGCCTTGAAAAAGTTGTTTTGCCTTCAGGTCTTCTGTACGTACGGCTGTGTCTTCTCCTTTGTTTTTGCATGAAAAGGCAGTCGAGCACAAGATAACCAAAAGGATGAAAGTCTTTATGTTCATTGTCATTAGATGTTGTGTGCCATAAGGCATCTGTGTTCATTTTGAGTCTCTGTCAAGAGATTGTCGGCGTATTTGAATCATTCGAACAAGACTGCCTCGGAAAATAGTTTTCCGTTGAAGTCTTTGTCGCTTGCCTGCACGTCTTTTTTTTCGATAGGCCATTCTATGTTGATTTCCGGGTCGTCGAATCGTATGGATGCTTCATACAGTGGGGCATACACGTTGTCTACCTTGTATGTGAATATTGCTTCTTGGCTCAAGACAAGAAATCCGTGGGCAAATCCTCTCGGTATGAAAAGTTGTCTTTTGTTGTCTTCGCTGAGTTCCACCATCACGTGTTTGCCGAATGTGGGTGAGCTTTTTCTTATGTCTACAGCCACGTCAACCACTTTGCCTTTGATTACCCTTACGAGTTTCGCCTGCGAATATTCTCCCTTTTGATAGTGGAGTCCCCTTAAGACACCGTAAGACGATTTCGATTCGTTGTCTTGCACGAAGTTCACGTTTCCGATGTTCTTTTCGAATTCTTCCTGTTTGAATGCCTCAAAGAAATAACCTCTTGGGTCGTTGAAGACTTTTGGTTCTATAATGAAAACTCCATCAATCGCGGTCTTTATAAAGTTCATGGTCGTATTTTATTTTGTTGCAAAAGTAATCAATATTATTTTATTCCGTATGTGTTTTTTACTTTTTTTTATTTCACCGATTGGTTTTGAAAGTTTTATTTGGCATTGTAATGGGAAAAGTGTAATTTTGCAACGTGATAGAATTGAAAAGACATATTGAAATATTGCTTTTGGACAATGACTGTGTTGTCGTGCCAGGCTTGGGAGGCTTTGTGGCGCATCATATAGATGCTCGCTATGATGCCCGTGATGGTGTGTATCTTCCGCCGTTGCGTACGCTTGGGTTCAACCAGAAACTCGATATGAACGACTCCCTTCTGGCGCAGTCGTATGTCGAGGCGTACGACATGAGCTATCCGGAGGCGATGAGAAAGATAGACGAGGAAGTTGGCGAACTGAAATCGGTGTTGGAAAAAGACGGTTTCTATGATTTGAGCGACATCGGAACTTTAGTCGTGAATGCTGACGGCCGTTATGAATTCGACCCTTGTGAGTCTGGTATCCTTACTCCGTCTTTGTATGGCTTGTCGAGTGTAGATGTGTCTTTATTACTTGAGGATGGCGTGACTGCGACAATTCCTGCAGCAATTGATATGCCGGTGAAATCTATTACAGAGGAGCAGGGTGGGTCTGAAAAGTCTGCTGCTCAGCAGTCGCAGCAAGTGTTCCCGTATGGTGAATCGAAACTCGCAGAAAAACTATGCGCTGATGGTGACGTTGATTCGGAGAAGACAATCAGTATAAAGGTCAGTCTGATACGTAACGTGTTGGCCGTAGCGTGTGCCGTCTTGGCTTTCTTCATGTTGGCGACACCGATTAATAATGTAAATGACGAGACGTCGGTTTCAATGAGTGGAATCGGTAGCGGTCTATTATATAACTTGGTTTCCAGAGATGCGAACTCAGGAGTAACCAATGTAGTGGGTGAGAAAATCAATGCCATTCCAAGTGCCAAGTCTGGCAATATTATGGATAAAAAGATCGAGCCCCCAATAAAAAGAGTGGAACCTGTGTCGAAGCAGAAAGACATGCAGACGGAAGTCTATTGCATTGTTCTGGCTTGCAGAATAACCAAGTCTAATGCCGACGCTTTCGTCAAGAGTCTGCATGAGCAGGGGTTGGTCGAGGCCAGAGTCCTTGAGCAGGAGGGTGAATCCTTGAAGGTGGTATATGGTAATTACGAATCTAAAATGAAAGCTTTAAGCGAATTGGCACAACTTCGTGAAAATGAGATGTTTTCAAGTTCTTGGATATATAAGGAAAACTAAAAAAAGATGAAAAGAGTACGCTGCCCTAAATGTGACAACTACATCATATTCGACGAGACAAAGTATGCCGACGGACAGTCTTTGGTATTCCAATGCCCAGAGTGTGGCAAGGAATTCGGTATACGAATGGGTGTGTCGAAATTGCGTGAACGCCAGAAAGACGAGAATCCAGACGAGAATGCGGATGAGAATGGATGTGGTTCAATCGTCGTCATTGAGAATGTCTTCCATTATAAACAAGTCTTGCCATTGAAGATGGGTGACAATATAATAGGTCGCTATATGAAAAATGCGAAGGTGGACTTGAAGATAGAGACAAACGACCCGAGTATGGATATCAGCCATTGCGTTATAAATGTTTCGAGAGACAAGAAGACGGGCAAGCTAAAATATATATTGCGCGATGGACCTAGTTATACTGGAACTTTCGTAGACAATGAAATCCTTGGCGATAAAGAGCGTCGCGTGATTTATGACGGCACTCTGTTCACTCTCGGAGCTACTAGCATAATACTGCGTGCAGCAGAAGAAGATGATTGATTTATTCTTTATGCATTCAGAAAAGAGTGCAGACAAGGAATATTACTGATAGGGTTAAGCCGTAAAACTCGGCTACTTATGATATGAAACTCACTGAGTTGCAACATGTAATTCAGTGAATTTTTTGTATGTACTCCATATGTATTCCTTTTCTTTTGGAATATAACTTGTTTCCTTTGCATTGTCTTCATCCGTTCTTTGTTTTAAACGTGTAATAATAAATAGGAATGGAACGGCTTCTATTTGTCTAATGGCAAAGAATTTATAAAGTATTTTGCAGAAAAATATTTTTTGTGTATCTTTGCCGCTCGATAATAGAATGTAAAGAAACAAATACAAAAAAACATATGACCAAGAAATTTGCCGAGCATTCAGGCTTGGATCTGACAAAAGTAAACAATGAGATATTGGAAATGTGGAATAAGAATGATATATTCCACAAGTCTATTGATGAGCGTGAGGGATGTCCACAGTTTGTGTTCTTCGAAGGTCCTCCTTCGGCAAATGGTCATCCAGGCATTCATCATGTGCTCGCCCGTTCAATCAAGGATACCTTCAACCGCTATAAGACGATGAAGGGAATGCAGGTACACCGCAAGGCTGGATGGGATACCCACGGACTGCCTGTTGAACTCGGAGTGGAAAAGGAACTTGGCATTACCAAAGCAGACATTGACAACAAAGAGTCAAGCAAATATATCTCTGTAGAGGATTACAACCACAAGTGTCGTGAGAACGTAATGAAGTTCACGGCCGAATGGAGAAAACTAACTGAGGAGATGGGATATTTCGTAGATCTTGACCATCCTTATATAACATACGAGAATAAATATATTGAAACCTTGTGGTGGCTTCTGAAGCAGTTGTACAGCAAGGATCTTCTGTATAAAGGATATACCATCCAGCCTTACAGTCCGGGTGCAGGAACGGGACTCAGTTCTCACGAGCTTAACCAGCCCGGATGTTACAGGGATGTGAAGGATACAACCTGTACTGCCCTCTTTGAGGTGCTTGACCCGAAAGAAGAATGGACGAAATGGGGCAAGCCATATTTCATGGCGTGGACGACAACTCCTTGGACCTTGCCTTCAAACACTGCTCTTTGTGTGGGTCCATCCATAAAATACCTTGCTGTACAGACATACAATGCTTACAATGACGAGCAGGTGACTGTCATAATCGCCGAACCGCTTCTGCATTCCTATTTTAAGTCAGAAGGAAGTGAGGCCCCGATGGATGACTATAAGCATGGAGACAAGGTTGTTCCTTATCGTGTCGTTGGCGAGTATATGGGTACTGAACTTGAGGGATTACATTACAAGCAGCTGATGCCATGGGTTAAGCCAACGGCTAAGGTTGATAAAAACTCTCCTGCATTCGTTGCCGAATATGCTTCGGCACATCCCGAAAAAGTCTTCGTCGCAGAGAATGGCAAGGATAGCTTTGTTGAAATGGAAGACAGCGCTTTCCGCATTATCCTTGGTGACTATGTCACTACGGAAGACGGTACAGGTATCGTGCACATCGCCCCAACATTTGGTGCAGATGACGCCAAGGTGGCTAAGGATGCTAGAATTCCATCCCTGTTCCTGATTAACAAGAAGGGTGAGACACGTCCTATGGTTGACCTGCAGGGTAAATATTACACGCTTGATGAACTTGACGCAAACTTCGTGAAAGATTGCGTGGATGAAGGAAAATACGGACATCATGCAGGTGATTTCGTAAAGAACGCCTATGCTCCAGAATTCAACGTGGACGGTAAATATGATGAGAAGGCTGCAGCAAAAGCTGAAGACCTGAATATCGTGTTGTGTATGGAGATGAAACAGGAGGGAAGCGTGTTCAAGATAGAAAAGCACGTGCACAATTATCCACACTGCTGGCGTACAGACAAACCTATCCTCTATTATCCGCTGGATAGCTGGTTCATACGTTCCACTGCAAAGAAGGAGCGTATGGCAGAACTCAACAAGACAATCAACTGGCAGCCAGAATCAACTGGAACAGGACGTTTTGGCAACTGGCTTGAGAATCTTAATGACTGGAACCTCTCTCGTTCACGCTTCTGGGGAACACCGCTTCCGATCTGGCGTGATGAAGATGGAGAGGAAATCTGTATCGGTTCGCTTCAGGAACTCTATGATGAGATAGAAAAGAGTGTAGAGGCGGGATATATGAAGTCAAATCCTTTGAAAGACAAAGGATTTGTTCCAGGTGACTATTCAAAGGATAATTATGACAAGGTGGATCTCCATAGACCATACGTTGATAATATCGTTTTGGTAAGCCCTACAGGAAAGGCAATGAAGAGAGAAGCCGATCTTATTGATGTGTGGTTTGATTCAGGCTCTATGCCTTATGCGCAGATTCACTATCCGTTTGAGAACAAAGAACTGATAGACAAGCGTCTGGCTTTCCCTGCGGATTTCATCAACGAGGGAGTAGACCAGACACGTGGATGGTTCTTCACTCTGCATGCCATAGCAACTATGGTGTTCGACAGTGTCGCTTTCAAGAACGTCATCTCTACAGGACTCGTTCTTGATGCCAAGGGAGACAAAATGTCGAAGCACAAAGGAAATGTCGTTAACCCGTTCACGATGATTGACAAGTATGGTGCTGATCCGGTGCGTTTCTATATGATGACGAATTCAGAGCCATGGGACAACTTGAAATTTGACGAGAAGGGAGTAGACGAAGTTAGAAGAAAATTCTTCGGCACCCTATACAATACATATTCGTTCTTCAGTCTTTATGCTAATGTAGACGACTTTGACTACTCTCAGCCTGAAGTGCCTCTGAATGAGAGACCGGAGATTGATCGCTGGATTCTTTCCGCACTTCATTCATTGATAAAGGGTGTTGACAAAGAACTCGGCAATTATGACCCGACACGTGCGGGCAGACTGATTGACAATTTCGTAAACGATGACCTCAGCAACTGGTATGTACGTCTGAACCGTAAACGCTTCTGGGGCAAGGAGATGAGCAAGGACAAGTTGTCGGCTTACCAGACTCTCTACTCATGTCTTGAGACTGTAGCCAAACTGTTGGCGCCTTTTGCTCCTTTCTACTCTGACCAACTCTATCTCGATCTGACCAAAGCAACGGGCAGAGGTGGAGAACAGTCTGTACATTTGGCTAAATACCCTGAGGCAGACGAGAGCTTCATCGATTCGGAACTGGAAATCCGTATGGGAATGGCACAGAAAATCACATCAATGGTGCTTGCTCTTCGTCGCAAAGTAAATATCAAGGTAAGGCAACCGCTTCAGGCTATCATGATTCCTGCAGTTGATGATGAACAAAAGAATCATATAGAGGCAGTCAAGGACTTGATAAAGAACGAGGTAAACGTCAAGGAATTGCGCTTCGTTGAAGGCTCTGGAGTATTGGTGAAGAAGGTGAAATGTAATTTCCGTACGATGGGAAAGAAGTTCGGAAAGCTCATGAAGGGTATTGCAGCAGCAATGGGTAATCTTTCTCAGGAAGAGATTTCACAACTTCAGACAACAGGTTCTTATGAGCTCGAGGTTGAAGGTCAGAAGGCTGTTGTTGAAGCAACTGACGTAGAGATAATCAGTGAGGATATCCCAGGATGGCTTGTCAGCAATGAAGGTAACCTTACTGTCGCTCTCGATGTCGAGCTTACAGACGAGCTGCTTAATGAGGGAATGGCACGTGAACTTATCAACCGTATCCAGAATATCCGTAAAGAGATAGGTCTGGAGATTACAGACCGTATTAACGTGACGCTTTCTCCAGATTCCAAAGTGGAAGCAGCACTGGCAGGATTTGCTGATTATATCAAGGCGCAGGTCCTCGCTGATAATGTATGTATTGCAGACAACGATGGAATAGCAGCTGAAATCGAAGATTTGAATATCAACATCAAAGTAGCTAAGGCGTAATGCCTTAGTTGCTTTATATGTCTAACTCTTAAGAAATCAATATTATGGCAACAGAAAAAACACGTTATAGCGATGAGGAACTTGAAGAGTTCCGTGAGATAATAAACTCAAAGTTGGCTCTCGCACGTCGCGATTATAGTCAAATGATGCGCTCTTTGATGAACGCTGATGGTAATGACGTTGACGACACCTCGCCTACATACAAAGTGTTGGAGGAGGGTAGTACGACGCAGTCAAAGGAAGAGATGATGCAGTTGGCTAGCCGTCAACAGAAATTCATACAGGGACTTGAAGCTGCATTGGTGCGTATAGAAAACAAGACTTATGGAATCGACCGTATTACCGGCGAGTTGATACCTAAGGAGCGCCTTCGCATCGTGCCTCACGCAACATTGAGCGTTGCATCGAAGAATGCAAGAAAGAAATAAAAACGATGGCATTTATTAAGGTAAACAAGAAAGGGCTTCTCGTAAGCGTCGTGATAATACTGGCACTCCTTATCGACCAGATCATAAAGATTGAGGTTAAGACAGGAATGCCGTTGGGAGGACAGATCCATATAACGGACTGGTTTTATATAAAGTTTATTGAGAACAACGGCATGGCATATGGCATGACGTTTATAAACAAGCCTGTTCTAAGCGTTTTCCGTATAGTTTTGATCAGTTTGCTTGGATGGTATATTTGCCGTCAGGTGAAAACTGGAGCACGTACGTTCTATATTATTGTCCTTGGCCTTGTTTTTGCAGGAGCTTTGGGCAATCTTATAGATTGTATGTTCTATGGTCTTGTATTCAGTGGCTCATCGCCTTATTTCACATCTTATCTCGTCCCGTTTGGAGAAGGCTATTCCGGCTTCCTTACAGGTAGGGTCGTGGATATGTTTTATTTTCCGTTGATAGTCACGACATGGCCTGAATGGGTGCCGGTTTGTGGAGGTGATGAATTCGTTTTTTTCAGTCCGATATTCAATTTCGCTGATAGTTGTATCAGTGTAGGTTTTGTACTTCTTGTGCTTTTCTGTCGTCAGGAACTTGCACAATTGTCTTCGGATTCTAAAAAGTCAATGCGAAGAGATGAGCCAGAGTGATTCTGCCCTTTTGATGGGCGACAATGGAATTTGGATTTTTTAGGGTAAGGTTTTGAATAAACAAATGATGGAACGAGGTTTCTATTTTCTTACATTGCTGTTTCTGTCCTGCTCTTTGCTGTATTCGTGCAAGCCACAGGTTCCTGGCGAATATCTGCAACCTGACGAGATGGAAGATATCTTGTATGACTATCACATAGCTTTGGGTATGCTTGATGACAACTCTGATGACGGAATGAAGCGAACCATGTATGAGATGTCTGTATTGAGGGAACATGGAGTTTCACAAGCGTTGTTTGACTCTTCACTTGTTTATTATAGTCGTCATTCGGACAGATTTCAGAAGATTTACGAGAATCTGACAAAACGTCTTGGTGACGAGGCTGTAGCATTAGGTGCTTCGGCAAGTGATATAGGCAATTTTGGAGACAGTATGGAGAAAGGCGATACGGCAAATGTCTGGAAAGATGCCACGTCATTTATGTTGGCCACTCTTCCTCCCAACAATGTCAGATCCTTTACTTTGTCTGCAGATACGGCTTTCCACAATGGGGATAAAATCGTGTTGAGTTTTAAAACACAGTTCATCTTCCAGGATGGGTATAAAGATGGCGTGGCTCTGTTGGCTGTAAGATTCTCCAACGACAGTGTTGCAACTCGTACTGTCCATCTCTCTGAGTCAACGAGCTATGATTTGGCGATATCTGATGATGCAAGGCTTGGTATAAAGAATGTAAGTGGCTTTATTACTTTGCAAGGTTCGGCAAACTCTTCTCAGACGACTTTGAAGCTGATGTTCGTTGAAAACGTTCGTTTGATAAGATGTCATGTAAACGGTATCCCATCTTCAGCTGCTTCTTCCGTAGATGTAATTGATTCTGTAAAGGCTGATGGGCTGAAACCCGTTACTGAACAGTCTCAACATCCGCAACCTGTCAAGCAGTCTCCTCAGCCTCTTAGGGAAATTGGCCCACAACCTGATAAGCTGATGAGGATGACGGATAATAAACTTTCTGACAAGATATCATGAGCAGGAGGGGATTCACACGTAGGATAGCATCTAATGGTGTTTCTTTAGATGGAAAGGAACTAGGGCGCTATGTTGTTGAGTTGCGGGATGATGAGGTGATTGATTATTATCCCTTATTGTCTGAGCTGCCTTTTACTGAATGGATACCCACGTCGGTAAAGTTGGTTAGAGAAAAGGGGCGCATTATATGGTTGGTGTAGTGATTTTCCGAATCTGCTTTTTGTCCTGTTTTCAATGATGCCTTTCCAGTTCGTGGTGTCATCGTTTTAATATGAAACAACAATAAAAGCTGAACTGCATTTTACATGTGCGGTTCAGCTTTTATTGTTGTTCTCTTTTCTAGAGTCTGATCTTGTTATTTCTTAGGCATGTTCTTTAGAATCTCTAACAGGTGATCCCAAACCATTTGTACGGTAGGAATGAGAAGACGCTCGTCTGGAGAGTGAACGCCACGGAGTGTAGGTCCGAAAGAAACCATATCCATCTGTGGATATTTCTCTGAGAAGAGACCACATTCCAGACCGGCGTGAATACCGATTACCAGTGGGTCTTTCTTGAAAAGTTTCTTGTATGTTTCAACAACTATCTTTGTCAGCTCGCTGTTTGGATTCATCTTCCATGCTGGGTAAGAGTCGTCAACAGTGACTTCAGCTCCTCCCAATATGAAAGCTGCCTTGACTGTGTTTGTCATATTCTGCAGGTTGCTCATCACGTTTGAGCGTTGTGAAGCTACTACAACGATTTCTGTATCCTTCGTTACAACACTTGCAACATTGTTGGATGTCTCCACCATCCATTCAAGTTCTTTGTCCTGGCACATTGCCAATACACCGTTATATACGGCTTGAAGGGCGTATATGAACTTTGTAGAGTTCTCTTTCGGTAAAACTCTTTCAGCCTCGCAACTCTCAAGGGCGGCGGTCATATTTGGTTCTGTTACGTGGAACTCATCCTCAAATCCTGCTACCATGATGTTCCAGTCAGCCTTTATGGTTTCCTTGTCTTTTGCAGGCACGGCGAACACTACCATTCCATCGCGGGGGATAGCGTTGTGCATGCGGCCGGCATTGAAGTTAGCCAAGCGGAGGTCTGTTTTCTCCTGCTCGGTGAAGAGGAAACGGGTAAGGAACTTGATGCAGTTTGCACGCTTCTTGTTGATGTCGTCACCGCTATGTCCGCCTACGAGTCCGTTGATGCTTGCCTTCATGAAGAAATAGTCAGCGGGAGCCTCTTCCTTGTTGAATTTGAAGGTTGCAGTAGTTGTCTGTCCACCGGCACAACTTATAAATATCTGTCCTTCGTCTTCGCTATCCAGATTGATAAGCATGTTGCCTTTCATGAATCCAGACTCCATTCCGTGAGCTCCGGTAAGTCCTGTTTCCTCGTCGCGTGTGAATACGCATTCAATAGGTCCGTGCTCTATCTCGTTGCTGTCGAGAATAGCCATTTCGATGGCACATCCGATACCGTCATCAGCTCCCAGAGTAGTTCCCTTTGCCTTCATCCATTCACCGTCAACATAAGTTTGGATAGCGTCTTTCGTGAAGTCGATATCGACGTCTACAAGTTTTTCGCAAACCATATCCATGTGGCTCTGCAGAATTACGGTCTTGCGGTCTTCGTATCCCTTGGTAGCAGGTTTCCTGATGATTACGTTGCCTGTCTTGTCTACCTGTGTGTCGAGGTTTCTGCTCTCTCCGAATTCTTTCAAGAATTCAATCATCTTCTCTTCGTGTTTAGAAGGGCGGGGAATTTGGTTGACCCTTGCAAATTGTTCAAAGACACAAGCTGGTTTTAATTCGCTGTTGTTCATAAATGTATATTTATTTAAAGTTTAAAGTTTGTAAGTTCAGAATCTTTGAATGATGAAAATATTGTTAGCAACGTCAATAAAATCAGTAGCTTGACCAAAATTCTTCATTCTTCATTCTTTATTTTTCATATAATATTCTATCTTTGCATGCAAATTTAGGCAAAAAGCTTGAAAACCGCTTATTGCGCATGTTAATATTTGCAATATATGCAATAATTAATGGAGAATCCGTTATATATGCGGTGTCTGATGGCAAATATAAATTGGTAATAACAAAAAACGGAATATTAATAAGATGAACAAGAAAATGGTTCGTGTAATGTCAGTTATGGCGATTGCTTTGCTGGCAATGGCTTCTTGCAACAAGGAAGCGCAAAAGGTTGATGAAAAGACTCAGGCTCATGCTACTCAGTCTGGCTCTGTAAAGATTGCTTATGTTGAGGTAGACTCAATCATGTCACAGTATAAATTCTGTAAGGAATATTCACTTATACTCCAGAAAAAGAGTCAGAATATAGAAAACACTCTGGCTGCTAAGCAGAATTCTTTGCAGGCTGCAGCTGCAAAGTTTCAGCAGGATGTACAGAACAACAAATATACTCAGCAACAGGCTGAGGCTGTCCAGGCAAATCTTCAAAAACAGGGTGCTGACTTGCAGGCTCTTCAGCAGAGACTAGGAGCAGAGTTCCAGAATGAGACCAATACATTCAACAAGGCATTGCGCGATAGCATACAGCATTATCTTGCTGCATACAATAAAGACAAGAAATATGGCTTGATATTGAGCAAGGCCGGTGATAATATTCTCTATGCTGACAAAGCATACGATATAACCAATGAGGTTATCGCAGGCTTGAATAAGGCTTATAAGCCAGCTAAGAAATAAATACGATGATAATAAAGGTTAAGGGACGATACCAAGGATTCGTTCCTTAATTTTTTATTTCGCTTTTCATCGTCGTTCTTGTCCTATGATATAGGTGTAGTTTTGCATTGATGAAATATGATTGACAGGCAGAAGACATTGGTCTCTATATGTTGAATGTATTTTAGATGCTTTAATGGGGTGTCTTCTTCTGTCGGAATAGGTGGGTATTAACACTGAGTTCTTATTGTGCTCATTGTTATTTTTGCTTGATTGTTGTTCTGTGTAACCTTTGTCTTGCATAAGAAACACTTGTTCGCATGTCTTCATGGCGTTGTTTCCGCATTGTCAAAGCAGTCTTTTGCCTTAATGGAGAATGGCGATTTCTTTTCAGGATGCTGATATCAATATAAATGATAATATGATAAAAGAGTTACATGTTAGAGTCGCTCCTCAGATTGCGGCTACAGAAAGTCTATTGAAGGATTATCTTGCTGAAGAACTGGCAATTGATACACGGACAATCACGTCAGTGCGAGTGCTCAGACGTAGTATTGATGCTAGGCAACGCAATATATTTGTGAATCTTAAAGTGAGGACATACATAAATGAACAACCGACAGACGAGGAGTACGTGCATACAGAATATAATGATGTGTCGGATGGCAACTGCGTCATTGTGGTAGGAGCCGGTCCGGGAGGTCTTTTTGCTGCCCTGAGGCTTGTGGAGAAAGGCTTTAGACCAATAGTCTTAGAGCGTGGCAAGAATGTGCGGGACAGAAAGAAAGACCTGTCGCTTATAACCAAGATGCAGAAAGTAGATCCAGAGAGCAATTATTGCTTTGGCGAGGGTGGAGCAGGGGCATATTCTGATGGAAAACTGTATACTCGAAGTAAGAAACGGGGCGACATAGAAAAAATACTCAATGTCTTCTGCCAGCACGGTGCATCTACATCAATTCTCTCAGACGCTCATCCGCATATAGGTACCGACAGGCTTCCGTCGGTCATAGAATCAATGCGCAATACTATAATCAGATGTGGTGGTGAAGTTCATTTCCAAACTAAGATGACTTCATTGTTAGTTGAAGGTGATGCGGTAATAGGCGTTGAATGCATAGACCTCCAGAATGGCATCCAGAAGGTTTTCCATGGACCGGTTATCCTTGCCACTGGCCATTCTGCCCGTGATGTGTATCGGTATCTTGGCTCGGCTGGCGTGGCGATAGAGGCAAAAGGCATTGCAGTCGGAGTTAGACTTGAACATCCTGCTGCGCTAATAGACCAGATTCAGTATCATAACAAGAAAGGACGTGGCAAGTATTTGCCTGCAGCAGAATATAGTTTTGTAACTCAGGTTGAGGGTAGGGGCGTTTATTCTTTCTGCATGTGTCCGGGTGGCTTCGTTATTCCTGCGGCTACTGACAAGGAGCAGATTGTTGTCAACGGCATGAGTCCCAGCAATAGAGGAACACAATGGTCTAACAGTGGTATGGTCGTAGAGGTTAGGCCGGAGGACATAGACGGAGAAGGGGATTTGAAAATGATGGCTTTTCAGGAAAAATTGGAACGTGATTGCTGGATAAACGGCAATATGCGGCAGACTGCTCCTGCACAAAGAATGGGAGATTTCGTGAAGTCGAAGCTTAGCTATGATTTGCCAAAGGCATCTTATGCTCCGGGATTGATTTCCAGTCCGTTGCATTTTTGGTTGCCCCCAATGATAAGCCATAGATTGCAGCAGGGGTTCGTGAAATTTGGCGGTATGAGTCGCGGTTTCTTGACAAACGACGCTGTGCTTATGGCGGTAGAAACAAGGACTTCCTCACCAGTACGGATATTGCGAGACAAAGAGACTCTCCAGCATGTTACTTTACATGGGCTCTTCCCGTGTGGCGAGGGTGCTGGTTATGCAGGCGGAATAGTCTCTGCAGGAGTAGATGGAGAGCGATGTGCCGATGCAGCAGCTGAATATGTAGCCAGACTTTAACTGCCTTTCATTCAGAAAGAGAATAGGCGTTTTAGAAGGTTACGTCAGGACATATTGTCATTTTTTAGGTAAAGGTTTGTTTAATAGCCTATTTTTTAGTACTTTTGTCCCGACTCAAACGAAATTGTAAAAATACATCATAATGAATATATCTTACAAATGGTTGAAGGAGTATGTTGATTTCAACCTTACTCCACAAGAAGTATGCGACGCTTTGACTTCTGAAGGTCTTGAAGTAGATTCTCTTGAGGAAGTGCAAAGTATACAAGGTGGTCTCAAAGGCCTGTTTGTAGGCAAGGTCCTTACTTGTGAGGCCCATCCCAATTCGGATCATTTACATGTTACAACTGTTGACTTAGGACATGAAACCCCTTCTCAGATAGTGTGCGGAGCGCCTAATGTTGCTGCTGGTCAGAAGGTTATTGTGGCAGATTTGGGTTGTGTGCTTTATGATGGCGATAAGGAATTCGTTATCAAGAAGTCTAAACTACGCGGAGTGGAAAGCTATGGTATGATATGTGCCGAAGATGAAATAGGCGTAGGTACAAGCCATGATGGTATCATCGTTTTGCCGGATACTGCTAAAGAGGGTACACCTGCTGCAGAATATTATAATCTGGAGAGTGACTGGTTGATAGAAATCGACATCACGGCCAATCGTGCGGATGCTCTTTCGCATTGGGGAGTGGCACGTGATCTCTATGCGTGGTTGAAACGTAATGGCTATGAGACAAGTCTCCATCGTCCGGGCTGCGATGCATTTGAAGTTGACAATGAATGTCTTCCGATTGATGTCGAAATTCAGTGTGCCGAGGCTTGTAAACGTTATGCTTGTGTTAGTCTGACAGGCTGTAAGGTTACCGAAAGTCCGGAATGGCTTCAGAAAAAACTCAACGTAATAGGCATTCGTCCGATAAACAACATAGTTGACATTACCAACTATGTGATGATGGCATATGGACAGCCACTGCATTGCTTTGATGCAGATATGGTGAAGAATCACAAGATAGTAGTTAAGACTATGCCAGAGGGAACGCCTTTCGTTACTCTTGATGGAGTGGAACATAAGCTCAGTGAGCGCGACCTTGCCATATGCAATGCTGAAGAACCGATGTGTATAGCTGGCGTTTTTGGTGGCAAGGGTAGTGGCACTTACGATACTACGGTGAATGTAGTGCTTGAGAGCGCATATTTCCATCCGACCTGGATACGTAAAAGTGCTCGTCGTCATGGATTGAGTACTGATGCATCTTTCCGTTTTGAGCGTGGTATAGATCCAAACGGAGTGATTTATGCTCTGAAGCAGGCAGCTCTGTTGTGTAAGGAACTTGCTGGTGCAAAGGTGTCTATGCAGATAAAGGATGTATATCCTGAACCGATACCCGATCCTGTGGTTGAATTAAAGTATGAATACGTTAATTCTCTTGTTGGTAAAGTCATTGGGGAAGACATGATAAAGAGCATTGTCGAATCTCTTGAGATGAAGGTGCTGGATGAGAATGCCGAAGGTCTGAAACTTCAGATACCAGCTTATCGTGTTGACGTGCAGCGTCCATGCGACGTGGTTGAGGATATCTTGAGGATTTATGGCTATAACAACGTAGAGATACCAACACAGCTGAAAAGCTCCTTGGTGATAAAAGGTGAGGAAGACTTGAAACATAAAGCTGAAAATCTTATAGGAGAGCAGTTGGTAGGATGTGGATTCAATGAGATATTGAACAACTCTCTTACAAAGGGTGACTACTACAAAGCTCTCAACCACTATCATGCAGATCATCTTGTTCGCATTATGAATCCGTTGAGTTCCGATCTTAATGTGATGCGTGAGACATTGTTGTTTGGCGGATTGGAGAGTCTTGAATATAATATAAAACGCAAGAATCCTAATCTTCGTTTCTTCGAGTTTGGCAATGTCTATGATTACAATGCAGAAAAGCATACAGTGGATAATCCACAGGCTGCTTACAAGGAGGAATATCATCTTGGCCTTTGGCTTACCGGTAAGAGGGTGAGTGGCAGTTGGGCTCATCCCGAAGAAGACACATCGTTCTATGAACTGAAAGCATATGTCGAGAATATCCTTCGTAGAGTAGGGTTGTCGTTTGCTGCTGTCGTGTTCAAGAAAAGCGACAATGATATTTTCTCGTCAGCAATCGCTATAGAGAACAGAGGAGGAAAACTCATTGCCGAAATGGGTGTTATAGCAAAGAAACACCTCAAAGAGTTTGATATTGAGTTGCCGGTATATTATGCAGAGATTAACTGGACTCTCCTTATGAAGGCAGTACGCAAGAATACTGTAAACTTCCATGAGATAAGCAAGTTCCCACCTGTAAGCCGTGACTTGGCGTTATTGGTAGACTCTAATGTAGAATTCGTTGAGATAGAAAAGATTGCCTACCAGTCTGAAAAGAAGTTGCTTAAAAAAGTAGAACTCTTCGATGTATATGAGGGAAAGAATCTTCCTGCTGGCAAGAAGAGTTACGCCGTTAACTTTATCCTTCAGGATGAGGAGAAGACACTTACGGAGAAGCATATCGAGGCAGTGATGACCAAATTGATTGCTAATCTGAAAAAGCAATTGAACGCTGAGCTGAGATGATGGTTTTTAATCACTGATGGTTTTTCAAAAAGATAACAATTTAAAAACATTATAAAACAATTACTCCAATGGGAAGAGCATTTGAATATCGCAAAGCGACTAAGATGAAGAGATGGGGACATATGGCCCGTACGTTTACAAAGATTGGCAAACAGATTGCCATTGCAGTCAAGGCTGGTGGTCCTGATCCTGAAAACAATCCTCACCTGAGAGCTATCATTCAGACTGCCAAGCGTGAGAACATGCCTAATGCTAACGTTGAGCGTGCGATAAAAAACGCAATGGGCAAAGACCAGAAGGATTTCAAGGAAGTAACCTACGAGGGATACGGACCTCATGGAGTGGCTATCTTCGTGGATGCCGCGACAGACAACACAACCCGTACTGTAGCCAACGTGCGTGCCGTATTCAACAAGTATGGTGGCAACTTGGGAACACAAGGTTCCTTGTCTTTCCTTTTTGATCAGAAGTGCGTGTTTACATTCAAGAAGCAGGCGGATCTTGATATGGACGATCTCATCCTTGAATTCATTGACTATGGTGTTGAAGAGGAATATGATTTCGATGAAGAGACCAACGAGGTTACTATATATGGTGACCCTAAGAGCTTTAGCGATCTGCAGAAGCATCTTGAAGGCAATGGTATCGAGATTACTGGTGCTGAGTTCACTCGTATTCCAACGGATCTAAAGGATGTTACTCCTGAACAACGTGAGGTAATCGACAAAATGGTTGATATCCTTGAGGATGATGACGACGTTCAGAACGTTTATACTAACATGAAACCGGCTGAGGAATAATACTATACATTTATTCTAAGGTACTTTTGGTTAATATAGAATGAATGTCATATACTATTTAGGGCAGTTTCTGAATTTTTTTTATTATCGAAACTGCCCTAAAATGTTATTATACATTTAATGTAGAAATTGAATGCGTATATCTAATTGTTGGGTTTGTTAACCCAAATCGGTCATTAGTGCTTGCTTGGATTTTGATTTTTTAGAAGAGTGGATTTTGTTTGGCTTTTAATGAGTAATACGAGCTGTTGCGAATTAAAAACAGACAAAAGGCATCTTATAAAAACAAATGACAGCAAGAAGTCATTAAATAATTCAATAAACGGCCTAATGACCGTTTGGGGGTAAATACCATGGATTTTTATACGACAAAATGAATTGTTTCTTCAATTAATTAATGGAAAGTTCAGAGAAATATTTCTTCGAGTTGATACAGATGGGGCTCTTTCATAGGTTCGTCTTATCAGGAACACCTAATGCGGATGAGTGGGCGAAAGTTTACGATATTGCCAATAATCAGACTTTGTTAGGAGTTTTGTTTCCTGTCATTGAGAGATTACCTCAAGAGCAACGTCCTCCACGTGATATCTTGTTTTCATGGTATGCATCATCCTGTAAAATTCGTGAAATGAACAAGCAGCTCAACACACAGGTAGTTTCTCTCTATAGGGGGCTTTCTTTGAAGGGCGTAAAAAGTTCTGTGCTAAAAGGACAGGGTGTGGCATTGTATTATCCAGATCCAATGTTGCGCAATCCTGGAGATATTGATATATGGCTGACTGGGGGAAGAAAGCGTATTGTATCCCTTTTGAAGAAATTGGATGTGGATATTGGTGAAATAGTGTATCACCACGTGGATGCATTTTTTTTTACTGATACAGACGTAGAGGTTCACTTTCGTCCTACATGGCTCTGGAATCCGATTCATAACATCCGATTGCAGAATTGGTTTGATAAGGTTGCACCATATCAGATGGCAAATAGTGTGATGATTTCAGAAGGAGGGGAGAGGATTGCTTGCCCGACGAGAGATTTCAATGCCGTCTTTCTTCTAATACATATTTACAGACATTTCTTTGACGAGGGGATAGGTCTTCGGCAGTTGATGGATTATTATTACTGTATTATAAGAGATGGTGACAATCGATATGTTGTCAATCTTCTGAAGCGGTTTGGGCTTTTGCGTTTTGCTTCAGCGTTGATGTTTGTCCTTCATGTCGTGTTCGGATTGCCTGAGGAAAAGTTTTTGGTCAACCCAAATGCTGAATATGGTGAACTACTTTTGAACGAGATTATGCAAGCGGGTAATTTCGGACATTTTGATGTCCGTATGTCACGAGATTGTGAAGTTGGCAGTATTGCCAACCTGAAGCGAAAACATAGTCGAAATGTTCAAATTCGACGATTGTCGCCAGATGAAGTATTTTGGGAAGTGCCTTTCAAAATATGGCATTATCTTTGGCGTCTCGTCGTTAACAGAAAAAGACCATAGATATACTGCTGGGTTCATTGGCGAGTTTTTTCCAGACTTCGTTGCTCAAAAAAACATTTTGACTTGGTTCGGACGGTAAGAGCCGTCCATCAAGGAACGGATGAGCATGTGCTTATTGGTCAAGAGCCATGGGAGCAGCAGCTTACAATAAAACAAAAAATTGATTGTCTCACGACAACCAATCTTTTATTAACCTTAATAATCTAATACCATGAAAAACACGTTGCAAATATAGTTGATTATATAGTGAAATGCAACAGTTTCAATAAAAAGATTGTCTGAATAAACATTATTTAAAACAACGTCCATCCCATTTAAGACATCTTTGCATTTTAAAGTCTGGTAAATCCACATCTGTGGAAATTTTAAGTGGAACGTATGTGTTAAATGTCAATTCGCCATTTTCTTTATCCGAAAGAGAAACGACAATCATTATCGGGTCTAATACTGCAGGTTCTTTCTTCCCGGTTTCTTTTTTCAGGGAATCAATTACTTTACTGTAAAAATCATCTCTTGCAGATATTACTACGTTTTTCTCTGTATCAACTGGGGTCCAGTCAATGGTGTAAAAGTCCACATCGCTTTCAGCTGCGGGATTGCCGTAATACCTGTTCATGCATATCAGATCTGTGCCGGTGTCTTTTTTCAGAAGCAGTAACTGTACACCTGATTTCTCTGATAGTCTGACATCAATGAATTTGTCATTAAGAGATACCAATTTAAGTTCGCCCCCTAAAAGGTTCTTGATTCCTTCTTTATTTTCATCAACATTGTCATTGTCAACAATGTCGCTTCGGATACTGCTGTTCATTATTGGCAAAATAGAATCCGGCATTTCTTTCCAAACGTCCTTCATCGTTTTCTGTGCATAAATCCCTTGTCCTGAGAGTATTATTAATGATGTTGCTATAATCTTTAGAATGTTCATCTGCTAGAATTTAATTATGTTTATTTGTTTGAATACAAAATTATAAAAAAAACATTTATCTGGAAATTATATTGGCAATTATCCCCAATAATTATCGTTAAAATCATGATCGAGATTTAACGTGTAGTGTTTTATGCCCATGCCGGCTGTTTATTCCAAATCGAAGATGGATTGATGTCAGGGCATATTCCGGCCTTAGCGAGGAACAGACAATAATCTGGTGTCGACAAGAGCTGATTATGTTGTCGGGGAGAAATAAATATATAGTAAACACGATAAAAATCTATTTTTATCATATCGTTTAATTTAGTGTCATTAAAAAATAGTATATTTGCATTAATTTTCATGTCAACAAGGCGTTTTCCGCTGATATTTATACATCGAGGCGCTAAAAACATAATTAATTATTGTCAATAGAGACCTTTGAGAATATGTATTCCATATAGTTTCCTGAAAGTCCTTTGTATATTTGACATCTTTAATGTATGTGTTGTTTGATATGTTGATCATTCAAGATAAACAGGGAAATTGAAGTTAAAAAAATAATTAGAACAATATATAATGTTAGTTGATTTCAAGAATGTGAATATTTGCCAAGAATCCAAATGCGTTTTGGAGAATGTCAACTTCCATGTTGACGAAGGTGAATTCATATATATAATAGGTAAGGTCGGAGCAGGAAAGAGCAGTCTGCTCAAGACTATGTATTGTGAACTTGACATTGAAAGCGCAGATTGTGCCAATGTTCTTGACCACAATCTTTTGACAATAAAGCGCAGGCAGATACCGCAGCTGAGGAAAGGGATAGGAATCATTTTCCAGGATTTCCAGCTTCTTCACGACAGGACAGTTTATGATAATCTCAGATTCGTTTTGCGCGCCACAGGTTGGCGTGACAAGGCTTCTGTAGATGACCGGATAAACGAAGTGCTTGATGCAGTGGGGATGAGTGACGCTATAAACAAGATGCCTCACCAACTGTCTGGCGGTGAGCAGCAGCGAATAGCTATATCACGGGCTTTGCTCAATACTCCAAAGATAATCATAGCTGATGAGCCTACAGGAAATCTTGATGTGGAGACGGCCTCTAATATCGTGTCCCTGTTGAAATCCATAAGCCAGAAAGGCACAGCAGTCATTATGTCAACCCACAACATCCCGATGATTGACAAATATCCCGGAATCGTATACAGTTGCCAGAACGGCACATTAGAGGAACAAGACATTGACAAGATGTCGATGTAGGAAATACACGCGAACACTAAAAGATATAATTATGAAAGTAATGAAATTCGGAGGCACATCTGTTGGTTCTCCAGAGAGGATGAAAAGTGTCTCAAAATTGATAACTAGCAGTGGTGAACCTGTTGTCATCGTGTTGTCAGCGATGTCGGGAACCACAAACTCATTGGTCGAGATATCCAATTATCTGTACAGGAAGAATCCGGAAGGCGCCAACGAAGTGATAAACCGCCTTGAACAGAAATACATGTCACACGTAGAAGATTTGTATTCTACAGAAAAATGGAAAAAGGAAACGCGTAGTTTTCTCCGTGAGGAATTCAATTATCTACGTTCGTTCACAAAAGACCTCTTCACTAGTTTTGAGGAGAAGAGCATAGTGGCACAGGGTGAGATCATGAGTACGAACATGGTCGTGAACTACCTGAAAGAATGCGGAGTCGATGCAGAGTTGTTGTCGGCACTTGATTTCATGCGCACAGACAAGAACGGCGAACCTGACACATCGTATATCAAGGAGAAATTGACCGCTTTGCTTGAGGAAGTCAAAGGAAAGCAAATCTATATAACACAAGGTTTCATATGCCGTAATGCCTATGGCGAGATAGACAACTTGCAGAGAGGCGGCAGCGACTACACCGCTTCGCTTATCGGAGCTGCGATAAACGCCGAAGAGATACAGATATGGACAGACATTGACGGAATGCACAACAACGACCCACGCATCGTTGACGGTACAGAAGCCGTAAGGCAACTTCACTTTGAGGAGGCAGCAGAGCTTGCCTATTTCGGTGCCAAGATCCTGCATCCTACTTGCATCCAGCCTGCAAAATATGCCGGCATCCCCGTACGCCTTCTGAACACGATGGAACCGGAAGCTCAAGGCACTATCATAGATAATGTCACTTTGAGGGGGAAAATCAAGGCAGTAGCTGCAAAAGACAATATCACGGCTATCAAGATAAAGAGCAGCCGCATGCTTCTGGCTACTGGCTTCTTGAGAAAAGTCTTTGAGATTTTCGAGAGCTACCAGACGGCAATCGACATGGTGGCAACCAGCGAGGTCGGCGTTTCGATGAGTATAGACAACGACACCCATCTGGCTGAAATAGTGGATGAATTGAAGAAGTATGGCACTGTGACCGTAGACACCGACATGTGCATTGTCTGCGTTGTCGGAGATCTTGACTGGAGCAATGTAGGCTTTGAGACGCTCGCCACGGATGCATTGAAGAACATCCCCGTGAGAATGATTTCATATGGCGGCAGCAATTACAACATCTCATTTCTCATCCGGGAAAGCGACAAGAAGGCTGCGCTCCAGAGCTTGAGCGACACTCTCTTCAAATAAAGAAAAGCAATAAACGACACACAACAACGACACACAACACGAAGAATGAAAGGAATATTCCCCGTTGACAAGTTCATGGAAATCGAAACTCCGTTTTATTTCTATGACACGTCCCTCTTGAGCAAGACTTTAGAGGAGATAAACAGAGAGACAGGCAGACACGATAATTTCCGTGTCCATTATGCAGTCAAGGCAAATGCCAACCCCAAGATACTGAATGTAATCCGCCATTACGGACTTGGCGCCGACTGCGTGAGTGGAGGTGAGATAAAGGCGGCCCTGCGTAGTGGTTTCCCGCATGACAGGATAGTCTTTGCCGGTGTAGGCAAAAGCGATTGGGAAATAGCGCTTGGCATAGACAACGACATACAATGTTTCAATGTCGAAAGCATCCCTGAGCTTGAGGTGATTGATGAAATCGCCAGGGCGAAGGGCAAAATCGCGAATGTGGCATTCAGGATAAACCCTGATGTAGGTGCCCATACCCATGCTAACATAACCACAGGTCTGGCAGAGAACAAGTTCGGAATACCTATGGAGGAGATGGAACCGGTAATCCGTCTTGCAGTCAACATGAAGAACGTGAAGTTCAGAGGATTGCATTTCCATATAGGTTCACAGATTCTCGACATGGGCGACTTTGAGGCGTTGTGCAATCGCATCAACGACCTCCAGCAACAGCTTGAGCGCCATCATATTATAGTTGAGTCATTGAATGTAGGCGGAGGTCTCGGAATTGACTATCATGAGCCTGACAGAGCCTCTGTTCCCGACTTCAAGGGGTATTTCAACACGTATGCCAGATTCCTGAAGCTTCGTCCTCATCAGACTTTGCATTTCGAGCTTGGGCGTGCTGTAGTAGGTCAATGTGGGTCGTTGATTACCAGAGTGTTGTATGTCAAGGATGGAGTTTCCAAGAAGTTCCTTATCCTTGATGCCGGAATGACAGATCTGATAAGACCGGCTTTGTATCAGGCCTATCATAAGATAGAGAACATTTCAAGCGACGGGCCTATGGAGACCTACGATGTGGTCGGACCGATCTGCGAGTCGAGCGACGTGTTTGCAAAGGCGGCAGACTTGAATTGTAGTAGGAGAGGGGATTTTATAGCCATCCGGTCGGCAGGTGCCTATGGAGAGATTATGGCTTCACAGTACAACTGCAGGAAGTTGCCTGACGGTTACGTGTCTGAGGAGCTGAATATAGATTATTAACTTAAAACTTGGTTATAAGGAAGGCAGTATAAAATGTTAGTAGTTGATGATAAGACAATGGTGTTAGGAGGCGTTGCAATATTGCTTGCGCTTTTGTCTCCAATCGTAAACGCATTGATTCTGAAATTGAAGGTAGGGAAGTCAGACATTGACGGCTCCTCATTGCCTGTCAACGATGTTTCATTGCCCGGCATATCAGTAGTCATGACTGTTGATGACGAGGGTGCAGACCTCAAGAAGAATCTGCCACAATGGCTTGACCAGTCGTATGGCGGCAGATATCAGGTCATTGTAGTCGTTTCGGGCAACGACCCTCAGGTTGAGTCAATCCTCAAGCGATATTCGGGTTCCCCGTCGCTATACACCACTTTCATCCCGTCTTCGTCCCGCTATATGAGCAGGAAAAAGCTTGCCGTGACCATTGGCGTGAAGGCAGCCAGATACGACTGGGTGCTCTTGACGGATGTGGATTGCTATCCGGAGAAAGCCACATTCCTTGACTCCATATCCCGCAGGTCCATATCCGGCGATTGCCAGATGGTGTTGGGCTACAGCAATTTCAGCTCCGACGCCCCGTCAGCCCGTCTCTTCGACAACACCTACAGTCTCTATCGCCAGTTGGCCCTGTCGCAAAGAGGCAGGACAGCAGGCTATTCCGGCAAAGTAGTACTGTTCAGAAAATCCATGTTCATCGAGGGCAAGGGCTATGACGGGAATCTGAAATACACGAGAGGCGAGTTTGAATTCCTGGCAAACAAATTCTCCACGGAATCCAACACGCTGGTCTTTGCATCCCCCGACGCTATGGTGATAGAAGACACCCCGTCTCACAAGGGTTGGACAAACAAGTGTCTCAACTATCTTGCAATACGCAAGACGCTTCGCAACTCCAGACTCCCGAGGTTCACATTCAATCTTGGCATAGTTTCCATGCTGTCGGCCAACATCCTGCTTACCGCCCTGATAGCCTGTTCAGCCATCGCCCGGATGTGGATACTCTGCGGCTGTGCGGTCTTTGCGTTGCTCCTGTCGTTCGTTCTGCGCACGGTGATTCTGTCCGTCCGCCTGCGCCCGTATCTTCACGGAATGTCGTTCGTCAAATTATGGTGGCTGGAACAGACGCTACCTTTCAGAAACTGCATGAGACTGCTGAAATATCGTTTCGCCGACAAATATGACTTCATAAGCCACAAGCTTTAAGTCCCTCGCCCAAACGGCCATCAATCAGCTTGTAAAAAAGCAAAGGCTGCAATCAGTCATAAAATGTAACATCAATGATGAGGCGTTTGGGCGTTAAAAAGCCAGTGCGATGCAATATATCCCGTTTCACAACGTTATAACATTAGACGATAATTGGAGTTGCCCCAAACTATAGGCAATAATGAGAGTTGCCCACAACAATAGACGATGATGAGGTTGACCCCAACAATATACAATAATGAGATCTGACCAAAAATACTGAATTGATTTTTAAAAGCATGTGCCATGAATATACTCCATTGCATTCCACGTTCAGATTCAGGTTCAATACGGCAGACCCTGCTTGACGACTTGTTTTCGTTCAACACACAAGACCTCTCTAATTATGTGTTGACAGACAAGTCACAGCAATCTGAATTTGCAGCACGCGTAGGGACAGACAAGGTATATTGTTTCTCCTCCTCCCGTCCATGGATCAAGGGAGGCAAGAAACAGTTCAGGCATGTCGTTGCCGCTACCTCGGCAGAGATAATCCACATACATTCATTTGCAGACCTGTATTCTCTTCAGATCATGAGATGGGCCTTTGCTATGAGGATTCCCGTGGTCTTCTCCCCATACAACTCGATGATGCCCTGGCATTTGAGCAACATCCCTCTGCCCCTGAGGCTGAAGAGGACGATAGTTTCCCGGATGCTTCTCAAGCACACCGGAGCCACTGTCCTCACAAGCTCCAACCAGGAAACGGAGCGTATGAAGCAGATGTTCCGTCATGCGTTGGGCAGTTCGGGCCGCCTTTCCGTGGCCACCCGCATCAAGAGCATCAACGGTGAAGCAGACACCCTGCGCCTCGCATCCACCATGTTCTCCGTATACCGGAAGATCATCGACAGCAATCCCTTCTGGCTGATGAGCGAAAAAGACGTATATATAGAAAACGGTCTGGCGGCATTGGGAGCCATACTGTCTTCCGGCAAGGATGCCGACACCGTATTCCTGCCCCTGCAGAAGATAAAGTCAGAGCTCGCCACCCTTTCCGCCGAGCATTGGCGACGCATCCAGCTTCATTCCTCAGACCAGGACATTCTTCCCGAGGTGCGCATGGCCTACGAGTCGCTGATGGGCACACCCGGCGAGTTCGACCCCCAGACTGTGGACCGCCATTCTGTGGTTGCCTTCAGGAGCGAACTGAAAAGGGACAAGCCTTCGATAAAGACATCCAGAATGCATCAGGTTTCCGAGGACTATTCAGAATACAAGAGCGAACTTCTCCTCTGCGTCATGCTTCTCAACATGAAGCACCTGACAGACACCCGAAGAGTGACGCGCAGAAACCTTTCCGACCTGTATCTCTATGCAAGGTTTGAAGACTACAACGAATATGTGCTCGAAGAGATGCTTTCAGATCTGGGCATACTGGAGTTCAGTTCCCGCATCCTCACACTCCTCGTCCACAGCATGTTCCTTGAAAAAGGGCATGTACCCGTAAAACTCTCACGTGAAAAGGATTTATGCAAAATGCAGAAGCAACTTTTCAAATCCAATATAATGTGAAGAAGTAACTTTTCAAATCCATATGATATGGAGCAGCAGCTTTTCAACTCCAATATAATATGAAGAAACAACTTTTCAAATCTAATATAATATGAAGAAAAACTTAAACCAACCGCAAGAGAACGAACTGCAGTATCTGCAGTTGTTGTCAAAGACCTTCCCTACCATTGCGGATGCGAGCACGGAGATAATAAACCTCCAGGCCATCCTCAATCTGCCTAAGGGAACAGAGCATTTCCTTGCCGACATCCACGGCGCCTACGAGTCATTCCAGCATGTGCTGAAGAATGCTTCGGGCAACATCAAGAGAAAAGTGAACGAGCTTTTCGGCAACCAGATCCGCGATACGGAGCTCCGCGACCTCTGCACTCTCATCTATTATCCCGAGCAGAAGCTCGAGATGGTGAAGCTCGTAGAGGAAGACATCAACGACTGGTACCACATCACCATCCACCAGCTTGTCACCATCTGCCGCGATGTGTCGAGCAAATACACCCGTTCGAAAGTCAGGAAATCCCTGCCCAAGGAGTTCTCCTACATCATCCAGGAGCTTCTGCATGAGCATTCCGACGACATCGACAAGGCTGGCTACGTGACTGCTGTCATCGACAGCATGATAGAGACCGACAGCGCCGACGACTTCATCATCGCCATCGCCCACGTTATCCAGCGCCTTGCCATCGACCGGCTCCATATTCTGGGCGACATCTACGACCGCGGTCCTGCCGCCCACAAGATCTTGAACCTTCTCACCCATTATCACAACTGGGACATCCAGTGGGGCAATCACGACATGCTGTGGATGGGAGCCTGTGCCGGCAACGACGCCTGCATCACCAACGTGGTGAGAATCTCGCTGCGCTATGCCAACCTCACCACCCTGGAGGAGGGCTACGGAATAAACCTGCTGCCCCTTGCCACTTTCGCCATGGAGACCTACAAGGACGACCCATGCCTGGAATTCATCCCGAAGACCTCAGGCGGCACAGGCGTTCTCGATGAGAAGACCGTTCGCCTCATCGCCATGATGCACAAAGCCATCTCCGTAATCCAGTTCAAGGTGGAAGCCGCCTTGATAAAGAAGCACCCCGAATGGAAGATGAAAGACCGCATGCTCTTCAACAATGTTGACTACGACAAGGGCGTGTGCGTCATCGACGGCAAGGAATATGCCATGAAGAGCTGCCTTTTCCCCACGGTAGACCCCAAGCATCCCAACGTGCTGACGAAGGAAGAGGAGGAACTCATGAAGAAGCTCCACCATTCGTTCACCGTGAGCGAGAAGCTGCGCAACCATATAGAGCTGCTGCTCAGCCACGGCTGTATGTACAACATCACCAACAACAACCTGCTCTTCCATGCTTCGGTGCCTCTCAACGACGACGGCTCCCTGAAGGAAGTGGAGCTGTTCGGCGGCAAGAAATATAGCGGCAGGGAGCTGATGCACCATACGGGTCTCCTCGTGCGTGCGGCGTTCCAGAACGACAGTTCCGAGGCAATGCGTGATTTCGCGCGCGACTATTTCATGTATCTGTGGTGCGGTCCCGACTCCACACTCTTCGACAAGTCCAAGATGGCCACCTTCGAGCGTTATTTCCTTGAAGACGCCGAGACCCACAAGGAGTATAAGGGCAACTATTTCAAGATGAGAGACAACGAAGAAGTGGTGGACAGGATTCTCGACGCCTTCGAGGTGCGCCATCCCAACCGCCACATCATCAACGGCCACGTGCCCGTGCATGCCGGAAGCGGCGAGAACCCGATAAAGGCCAACGGCAAGCTGATGGTCATCGACGGCGGTTTCTCCAAGGCCTACCACAAGGAGACGGGCATTGCCGGCTACACGCTCATCTATCACAGCCGCGGCTTCTTCCTTGTGCAGCACGAGCCGTTCACGAGCGAGGAGGATGCCATCAAGCGCGGCACCGACATCAAGAGTTTCACCAAGATTGTGGAGATGTCTTCTCACAGGATGCTCGTTGCCGACACCGACATCGGCGATGACCTGCGCGGCCAGATCGAATATCTCAAGAAGCTCCTCTATGCCTACAGGTATGGATGGATAAAGGAGCGCGGATAGGGGGGCTATATCTCCTATAAGTCCTATAAGTCCTATAGGACTGATAAGACTTATAGGACTGATAAGACTTATAGGACTGATAAAACCTATATCTCCTAAAAGTCCTATCAGTCTTATTAGTCCTATCAGCTATATCCAGGCTGGGCATTATTTGCTGCCCTTGAGCGCCTTGTCCATGTTTTCGGCGGCACGTCTGCCGTCGCCCATAGCCAGGATCACCGTGGCTCCGCCGCGCACGATGTCGCCTCCGGCGAAGATTTCCTTCCTCGAGCTCTGCATGCAGTCGTCCACGGCGATGGTGTCTTTCCTGCCCAGTTCCAGTCCCTCGATGGATTTCGGCACGAGGGGGTTCGGCGACACGCCCACCGCTACTATCACCTGGTCGGTCTCCACGGTCAGGGTCTTGCCTTCTATTGGTTTCGGACTCCTTCTTCCGCTGGCGTCGGGCTCTCCCAGTTCCATCACCTGTAGCACCGCCTTGCATACGGCACCGTTTTTGTCGGCGATGTATTCAATAGGATTGTGCAGGTTGAGGAAATTTATCCCCTCCTCCTTGGCGTGTCTCACCTCTTCCAGTCTTGCCGGCATTTCAGCCTCAGAGCGTCTGTATACTATTGTCACGTCGGCTCCCAGTCTCTTTGCTGTTCTGCAGGAGTCCATTGCCGTGTTTCCTCCGCCAATCACGAGCACCTTCTTGCCGAAGTTCATCGGTGTGTCCGTCTTCGGGTCGGCAGCGTCCATGAGGTTCACTCGTGTGAGATATTCGTTAGACGACATTATGTTGATGGCGTTCTCTCCCGGTATGTTCATGAAGTTAGGCAGTCCTGCTCCGCTTCCCACGAAGAATCCCTTGAATCCCTCTTCCTTGAGCTGCTCTATGGTCATGGTCTTTCCGATGATACAGTCTGTGGTGAACTCCACTCCGAGCTTCCTGAGGTTTTCTATCTCCACGTCCACAATGTGGTTGGGCAGTCTGAACTCCGGAATTCCGTATTTCAGCACTCCACCGATTTCGTGCAGCGCTTCAAACACGTGCACCTCGTAGCCCCTTTTTGCCATGTCGCCTGCGAAGCTTAGTCCCGATGGTCCTGAGCCCACCACTGCCACTTTCACTCCGTTGCTCTCCGGCCTTCCGTCGTTCTGTTCGCCGCATCTCTGTGCGTAGTCGGCTGCGAATCTCTCCAGATATCCTATCGCCACCGCCGGCTCGTTCATCTTCAGGTGTATGCATCTGCTTTCGCATTGCTTCTCCTGCGGGCATACTCGTCCGCATACGGCAGGCAGCGATGATGTGTTCTTGAGCACCCGTGCGGCTCCCTGTATGTTTCCGCGCTCTATGTTCTTTATAAACGAAGGTATGTCGATGCTCACGGGGCATCCTTCCGTGCACGACGGCTTTGCGCAGTCCAGGCATCTGTGGGCTTCGCGCTGAGCCATTTCGAGCGTTATCCCCTGGTTCACCTCTTCCTTGCGGTGGGCGATTCTGTATTCGGGGCTCAGCTCCGGCATCTCCACGCGTTCTATCGCCATGCGCTCCTTCGGCTTCATGCTCTTGCGCAGCTCTTTGCGCCATTCCGCCTCTCTGTCCTTGAGCTGCTCCAATGTCTCCGTGGTGAAGGCTGCCGGGGCGCCATCGCCGTTGGTCTGCGCCTTGGCTCCGCAGTTGCATTCAGCGGTCTCTGGCCTGCACAGATGCTCTTCGAAATGTTCCATCTCTTCTCTCTCAGCCGCCTTGAATGTGCCCATTCTCTTGAACATCTCGTCCCAGTCAACGAGTGCTCCGTCGAATTCCGGTCCGTCGATGCATACGAACTTTGTCTTTCCTCCGATTGTCAGTCGGCATGCGCCGCACATTCCCGTGCCGTCCACCATGATGGTGTTGAGCGACACGTCGGTGGGGATATTGTATTTTCCGGTGAGCAGGCAGCAGAATTTCATCATTATCGGGGGGCCGATGGCCACCACCTTGTCAATGTGTTCCTGGTTGATGAATTTCTCTATTCCTATGGTCACCACTCCCTTCTCGCCGTATGATCCGTCGTCGGTCATTATGATCACTTCGTCGCTGTATTCCCTCACCTCGTCTTCGAGTATGATGAGGTCTTTGTTTCTTCCGGCTATCACGGAGAGGATTCTGTTTCCCGCCTTCTTGAGCGCCTTTATGATGGGCAGCAGGGGGGCTGTGCCCACTCCTCCTCCGGCGCACACCACGGTGCCGAAGTTCTGTATGTGTGTGGGGCTTCCGAGCGGTCCCACCACGTCTTCCACGTAGTCGCCCTCGCTGAGCCTGCAGAGTTTCCTGGACGAGAGTCCCACTTCCTGAACCACTAGCGTTATGGTGCCCCTGTGGGTGTCGGCGTCGGCTATGGTGAGCGGCATTCTCTCACTGTTTTTGTCCACTCTGATTATCACGAAGTTGCCTGCCTTGCGGCTTTTTGCTATGAGGGGCGCTTCGATTTCGAATTTGAATACTTTTTCTGAAAATTGTTGTTTCTGTATTATCTTGTTCATGCTCGTTAGTGGTTTTGATTTAACGAATCTGTGTATTAGATTTCTTTTGCCGTGCAAATATAGCAACATTTTTTGAATGCTACCATTTTGCACGGCAAAAAATCAGTATGTCGGCGGCTTTCTCACTTTATTTCTATCCATGTGGGCTCTCCGGGCTTGCGGCTGTCGAGCAGCTGCATGAGGCGTGTCAGGGCTACGACAACTGGCTGAGACTTGCCTTCGCACTTTCCGACGGACTCGGAGTGGCTGGCAGACAGGTTTTCGACCGCCTCTCGCAAATGAACGCCGACTACGACACACGGGAATGCAACCGACTATACGACAACTGCATGAAAGGAAACAAGGGTGGAATCACTATCGCAACATTCTTCCAGATGGCAAGAGATTTAGCTAATGTAGACCTCAAGGAGATGGCTAGGGAAAGAGAGGAAAAGTCTTTACAAAAAAGTCTCAATTGTCTCAATGTCTCATTGTCTCATAAAATGGATAATAAATGTAATAAAAAAGATAATATATTGACATACAACAACTTAGACAATACTACCCATTCTACTGGAGACAATGAGACAATGAGACAATCTTGTAAAGATTTTTTCAACGGCTATACGTTCTCCGACAAGTTGGATACGGCAGACCTACCTCCCATACTCAAGAAAATCATGCACAACACGGCGGAACGGAATCGCAAAGCGGCGAAACAGAAGTGCAAAGCGGCGGAACAGAGAATGCAAGCAACTGATTGGCTAACCACAAAACACCTATATATGAACAACAACAGCAGACGAAGCCCTCTGCCCGATTGGGGCTGAACAGAGAAAAGCCAAGCCGGCTTCGGAGTCTGTCGTATGACGACTTCCGGAGCCGGCTTTGTTCGTTTCGTCTTGCCGGGGGCAGACGGTTTCCCGTTGTCTGATTGATTGTCAGCGCTCAATACTATCTGTCCCTCCCCTTTGGGGGAGGCCAGGTGGGGGCTGGAGTGGTGAAGCAAGGTTACTTTCTCCAGTCTCCCGTTTATCTGATTTTCTCCAGTTCCTCCTGCATCTGCTGCTGCAGCTCGGCAGCCTTGACGGCCGCCACCTGTGCAAAGTCAGTGCCGGAGCTGGCGTAGATGATGCCACGGCTGCTGTTCACGAGCAGTCCGCAGTCTTTGTTCATGCCGTATTTGCACACCTCCTCGAGGCTTCCGCCCTGTGCGCCCACTCCCGGCACGAGCAGGAAGTGGTCGGGGGCTATCCTGCGGATGTCTTCAAACATCTTGCCCTGTGTGGCGCCCACCACATACATCATGTTGTTTTTGTCGCCCCACTTCTGCGATGTGCGGAGCACTTTCTCGAAGAGGCGCTCGCCGCTCTGGTCGGCGGTGAGCTGGAAGTCGTGAGACCCCTTGTTGCTGGTCAGGGCGAGCAGTATCACCCATTTGCCCTCGTATTGCAGGAACGGCACCACGCTGTCTTCTCCCATATACGGTGCCACGGTGAGTGAGTCGATGTTGTATTCCTCGAAGAATGTGCGGGCATACATGGTTGATGTGTTTCCGATGTCTCCGCGTTTGGCGTCGGCGATGATGAAGTGGTCGGGGTAGGCCCCCTTGAGATAGTTGATTGTCTTCTCGAAGGAGACGAGTCCCTTCACTCCCATGCTCTCGTAGAAGGCGAGGTTGGGCTTGTAAGCCACGCAGTATTTTGCGGTGGCGTCGATTATCTGCTTGTTGAAGGCGAAGATGGGGTCTTCGCCGCCGAGCAGGTGTTGCGGGATTTTCTTGATGTCGGTGTCGAGTCCGACGCAAAGGAAGGTTTTCTTCGTGAAAATCTGTTTTATGAGTTCTTCTCTGGTCATAGCGTTATGAAATGTTTTTTTTGTTTGTCTTTTCTATAGCTCGTTCTCTTTCATCCTCTCGGCGTTTTCCTCTACAGTGAGCGCGTCAATCATCTCCTGAATGTCGCCGCCGAGGAATCCCTGCAGGTCGTGAGTGGTGAAGCCGATGCGGTGGTCGGTCACGCGGCCCTGGGGAAAGTTGTATGTGCGTATCTTTGCCGAGCGGTCGCCGGTTGAGACCAGTGTCTTGCGGCGCGAGGCGATGTCGTCGATGTATTTCTGGTGTTCGCGGTCGTATATGAAGGTACGCAGGCGCGAGAGGGCGCGCTCCTTGTTTTTGGGCTGGTCGCGGGTCTCCGTACATTCGATGAGAATTTCCTCCACTTCGCCCGTGTTGGGGTTTTTCCAGGGATAGCGCAGCCTCACGCCCGACTCCACCTTGTTCACGTTCTGTCCGCCGGCTCCGCTGCTTCTGAAGGTGTCCCATTTGATGTCGCCCTCGTTGATGTTCACCTCAAACTTGTCTGCCTCGGGCAGCACTGCCACGGTAGCCGCCGAGGTGTGCATCCTGCCCTGTGTCTCGGTTGCGGGCACGCGCTGCACACGGTGTACGCCAGACTCGTATTTCAGCACTCCGTACACTCCGTCGCCGCTCACGGCGAAGTCGATTTCCTTGTATCCTCCGGCTGCTCCCTCGCTCACGCTGGTCACTGAGAGTGTCCACCCCTTGGAGTCGCAGAATCGCTTGTACATGCCGAAGAGGTCGCCGGCAAAGAGGGCTGCCTCGTCGCCTCCGGCTCCGGCTCTGATTTCCATCTGCACGTTCTTGTCGTCTTCGGGGTCTTTGGGCACGAGTGCCATCTTTATCTCCTCTTCGATGCGGGGCTGCAGGGCCTCGTTTGTCTGCAGTTCCTCTCGCGCCATCTCCTTGAGGTCGGGGTCGCTCTCGTTGGCCAGGATGTCCTTGGCCTCCCTGATAGAGGAGAGGCAGCTGATGTATCGCTTCCGGGCGTCCATGATGTCGCCGAGGTCTTTGTATTCCTTTGTGAGCTTGACGTAGCGCTGCTGGTCGGCTATCACCCCGGGGTCGGTGATGAGGGTGGAAACCTCTTCGTAACGGCTCACCAGTCCGTTGAGCTTCTCTAATATACTGTTGTTGTCTGGCATCGGTATGCTTGTTTGATTAATAGCTTCTGGCGATTATCACGCGTTTTGTGGATGGCTTGCCCGACACCATGTCGGTGCCCGGTGTCTGCTCCACGCCGAACGGGATGCAGCGGATGGTGGCCTGTGTCTCCTCCTTTATCTTTGCCTCGGTCTCGGTGGTGCCGTCCCACGGGCAGATGAAGAAGCCTCCGTCTTTCACCTTTTCCTTGAATTCCTCGTAGTTGTCGCATTCGTAGATGCGCTCGTCGCGGTATGCCTTCGCCTTGGCGAAGATGTTTGCCTGGATGTCGTCGAGCAGCTGCTCCACGTGTTCCACGATGCCTTCGAGCGGGCGTGTCTCCTTCTCCAGGGTGTCGCGGCGCATGATTTCCACGGTGTTGTTCTCGAGGTCGCGTCCGCCCATCACGAGGCGCACTGGCACTCCCTTGAGCTCATAGTCGGCGAATTTGAATCCTGGGCGCTTGTTCTCGGCGTCGTCGTATTTCACGCTGATGCCGGCCTTTCTGAGGGCGCTGATCACGGGCTGGAGCTTTTCGCTGATGGCGTCGAGCTGTTCGCGGCCCTTGGTGATGGGCACGATCACCACCTGTATCGGCGCGAGCTTCGGTGGGAGCACCAGGCCGTTGTCGTCGGAATGGGTCATGATGAGCGCTCCGATGAGGCGGGTGGACACGCCCCATGATGTGGCCCACACGTATTCAGGCTTGTTGTCCTTGTTGAGATAGGTCACGTCGAAGGCCTTGGCGAAGTTCTGTCCGAGGAAGTGGCTCGTGCCGCTCTGCAGCGCCTTTCCGTCCTGCATCATGGCCTCGATGGTGTAGGTGTCGAGGGCGCCGGCAAAGCGCTCCGTCTCGCTCTTCACGCCTCTCACCACGGGCACGGCCATATACTGCTCGGCAAAGTCGGCATAGACATGGAGCATCTTCTGTGCCTCGGCCTCGGCCTCCTCCTTCGTGGCGTGGGCTGTGTGGCCCTCCTGCCAAAGGAACTCTGAGGTACGGAGGAACGGACGGGTGCGCATTTCCCAGCGCATCACGTTGCACCACTGGTTGCACATGAGCGGCAGGTCGCGCCATGAGTGTATCCAGTTCTTGTATGTGTTCCAGATGATGGTCTCTGAAGTGGGGCGGATGATGAGCTCCTCGTCGAGCTTGGCGGCAGGGTCTACCTCAACGCCGCTCTTGTCTTCCTTGGCCTTCAGCCTGTAGTGGGTCACGACGGCACACTCCTTGGCGAATCCCTCCACGTGTTCTGCCTCACGCGAGAGGAACGACTTGGGGATGAGCAGGGGGAAGTATGCATTCTGGGCGCCTGTCTCCTTGAACATGGCGTCGAGCTGGTGCTGCATCTTCTCCCAGATGGCATAGCCGTAGGGCTTTATTATCATGCAGCCTCTCACGGGCGACTGCTCTGCCAAGTCGGCCTTTGTTACCAGGTCGTTGTACCACTGGCTGTAGTTCTCTGATCTTTTCGTAAGTTGTTTTAATTCTTTTGCCATTATCGTAATTGTTGTTTTGTTGACGTGATTGTATTCATTGCTGACGGGGTGTCGGCATGGGATTCCATCCGGGCCTCCTTTCCGTCATTTGGCTGCAAAATTATAAAAAAAAAACCAAACCATATATATATATGCCGGGATATTTTCCCAAACCAAGGCCATGCGATTGACGGCTGCAGGCGGCAGTTTGCCACGTTGATATGTCAAAGTGTTTCGTAAAGACATGATTTTTGATATTGTTTTGTAAAAAAACTCTTCCGTTTTTTTCTGAATATTGAAAAATTGCTTTACCTTTGCATTTAGGAGAAAGTGCCACACGGATTGTGGCGCCCGATTCATTGTGTTTGTATAATACTTTGAAACATATTAACTTATATAATACTACACACTATGTCGAATTGCAAAGAGCAACTCTTTACGGAGTTTAAGGCTCCTACACGTCAAGAATGGCTTGACAAGATTCAGGTGGACCTGAAGGGAGCCGACTTTAACAAACGTCTCGTCTGGCGCACAAACGAGGGATTCAACGTGCAGCCTTTTTATCTGAAGGAAGACCTTGAGAACCTCAAGACACCAGACTCACTTCCGGGAGAATTCCCGTTCGTACGCGGCAACAAGAATGGCGACAACGCATGGTACGTGAGACAGCGCATCATGGCCGACGACGCCGCAGCGGCAAACGAAAAGGCGCTGGACATCCTGAACAGGGGAGTGGACTCGCTGTCGTTCAAGATACTGGGAAAGAACATCTCCAAGGATTTTGTCGAGACACTGCTCAAGGGAATCGAATGCGAAGCCGTGGAGCTAAACTTCAACACCTGCAAACGCCACACCCTGGAACTGGCAAAGATCCTGGACTGGTATTTCACGGCGAAGGGATATGACAAGACGAAGATCGTGGGTTCTTTCAACTGGGACCCGATGGAGAAAATCGTGGTGAAGGGACTCGACACGGTGGCCCTGCTCGCACAGGCGCCGCAGATCGTGGAGGCAATGAAGGAATACCCCAACTTCCGCACAATCTGCGTGAACGCTGTGGCGCTCAACAACAACGGAGCCTACATCGTGCAGGAACTCGGATATGCACTGGCATGGGGCAACGAATACATGAACCAGCTCGTGGAAGCAGGAACAGACGCCGACGAGGCTGCAAAGAACATCAAGTTCAACCTCGGCATCTCGGAGAACTTCTTCATGGAAATGGCAAAATTCCGTGCAGCCAGAATGCTGTGGGCGGAAATCGTGAAGCAGTATGCACCGAAAGACGACGCATCATGCATGATGTGCGTGAACGCTGCCACATCAAAATACAACATGACGATGTTTGACAGCTATGTCAACATGCTCCGCTCACAGACAGAGGCAATGAGCGCCGCTCTCGCCGGAGTGCATTCAATAGAGGTGTTGCCGTTCGACGCCGTATACGAGACTCCTAATGAATTCTCGGAGCGCATCGCACGCAACCAGCAGCTGCTGCTCAAGGAGGAGAGCCACTTCGACAAGGTGGTGGACCCGGGAGCAGGAAGCTACTTCATCGAAGAGCTCACCACATCGCTCGCCAACGAGGCCTGGAAGATCTTCCTCAACGTGGAAGACAACGGTGGATTCCTGGAGGCTGCAAAGAAGGGAATCGTGCAGGACGACATCAACGCCACAAACGCCAAGCGCCACGACGCTGCCGCAAAGAGAAAGGAATTCATACTGGGTACAAACCAGTTCCCTAACTTCACGGAGAAAAGCGAAGGAAAGCGCGCAAAGAACGCATGCTGCGGATGCGCTGACAAGGGCGCACACGAGGAAGCCTTCAAGGCTATAAAGACAACACGTCTGGCTGCCGACTTCGAAGACCTGAGAATCTCGGTGGAGGAAAGCGAGAAGACTCCTACTGCCTTCATGCTCACTATCGGAAACCTGGCAATGAGACAGGCAAGGGCACAGTTCAGCTGCAACTTCCTGGCTTGCGCCGGCTACAAGGTGATGGACAACCTCGGATTCAAGACCGTGGAGGAAGGCGTGGACGCAGCACTCAAGGCTGGCGCCGACATCGTGGTGCTTTGTTCGAGCGACGACGAATATGCTGAATACGCAGTGCCTGCCTTCGAATACCTCAACGGCAGAGCCATGTTCGTAGTGGCTGGAGCACCGGCATGCATGGAAGACCTCAAGGCAAAGGGTATAGAGAACTTTATACACGTGAAGTGCAATGTGCTTGAGACATTGAAGGAGTATAACCAAAAACTGGGAATAAAATGAGAAAGAATTTTAAAGACATAGATATTTTTTCAGGTATAAAGAGCGTTGATGGCGCTGCTTGGCAGGAGTCAAACAACATCAAGGCAAACTGGAAAACCCCTGAACACATTGAGGTAAAGCCTGTTTATACCAAAGAAGACCTGGAGGGCATGGAGCATCTCGGATATACTGCCGGCCTTCCTCCGTTCCTGCGCGGACCTTACAGCATGATGTATCCTTTCCGCCCATGGACAATCCGTCAGTATGCAGGATTCTCTACTGCCGAGGAGAGCAACGCATTCTACCGCAGAAACCTCGCCAGCGGACAGAAAGGTCTGTCGGTGGCATTCGACCTCCCTACACACCGCGGCTACGACCCGGACAACGCTCGTGTGGTGGGCGACGTGGGTAAGGCTGGCGTGTCTATCTGCTCGATCGAGAACATGAAAGTGCTCTTCAACGGAATTCCGCTCAACAAGATGTCGGTATCTATGACCATGAACGGTGCCGTGTTGCCTGTAATGGCATTCTACATCGTGGCAGGACTGGAGCAGGGAGCCAAGCTCGAGGAGATGGCAGGAACAATCCAGAACGACATTCTCAAGGAGTTCATGGTGAGAAACACCTACATCTACCCGCCTGCATTCTCAATGAGAATCATCAGCGACATCTTCGGATACACATCCAAACTGATGCCTAAGTTCAACTCTATCTCTATCTCCGGTTACCACATGCAGGAGGCTGGAGCTACGGCAGACATCGAGCTGGCTTACACCATCGCCGACGGTCTGGAGTATGTGAGAGCCGGTGTGAACGCAGGTATCGACATCGACGCCTTTGCTCCACGTCTGTCTTTCTTCTGGGGAATTTCGATGAACCACTTCATGGAGGTTGCCAAAATGCGCGCAGCACGTATGCTGTGGGCAAAGGTAATCAAGCAGTTCAACCCGAAGAACGCAAAGTCGCTGATGCTCAGAACACACTGTCAGACATCAGGATGGTCGCTCACAGAGCAGGATCCGTTCAACAACGTGGGTCGTACCTGCATCGAGGCAATGACTGCAGCCCTCGGACATACTCAGAGTCTGCATACAAACGCTCTCGACGAGGCCATCGCATTGCCTACTGACTTCTCTGCACGTATCGCACGAAACACTCAGATTTATATACAGAACGAGACCAAGATCTGCAAGCACATCGACCCATGGGCTGGTTCATACTATGTGGAGAGCCTGACAAACGAGCTCGCACACAAGGCATGGGAGCACATACAGGAAATCGAGAAGCTCGGCGGAATGGCAAAGGCCATCGAGACCGGAGTGCCGAAGATGCGCATCGAGGAGGCTGCCGCACGCACACAGGCTCGTATCGACAGCGGTTCGCAGGTTATCGTCGGTACTAACAAGTATCGTCTTGACCATGAGGATCCTATCGACATCCTGGAGGTGGACAACTCTGCTGTAAGAGAGGAGCAGGTGAAGGGACTCGCTGAACTGCGTGCAAACCGCGACAACGAGAAATGCAAGGAGGCTCTTGCTGCACTCACAGAATGCGTGCGCACGGGAGAGGGCAACCTCTTGGAGAAGGCTGTGGAGTGTGCCAAGCTGCGCTGCACCCTTGGAGAGATCAGTGATGCCTGCGAGGAAATCGTAGGACGTTATAAAGCAGTTATAAGAACAATTTCAGGCGTGTATTCATCAGAAAGTAAGAACGACTCAGATTTCCATAAGGCATGTGAGTTGACGGAAGAGTTCGCTAAGAAGGAAGGACGCAGACCACGTATCTTCGTTGCTAAAATGGGTCAGGACGGTCATGACCGTGGTGCCAAGGTAGTGGCTACAGGATATGCTGACTGTGGCTTCGACGTGGATATGGGACCATTGTTCCAGACTCCGGCTGAGGCTGCAAGAGAGGCTGTGGAGAACGACGTGAACATCGTGGGTGCCAGTTCGCTCGCCGCTGGTCACAAGACTCTCATTCCTCAGCTTATTGAGGAACTGAAGAAACTCGGACGTGAGGACATCATGGTTATCGCCGGTGGAGTTATCCCGGCACAGGACTACGACTTCCTCTACAAGGCTGGTGTGGCTGCAATCTTCGGTCCTGGCACTTCAGTGGCAAAGGCTGCCTGCGAGATGATGAACATCTTGCTCGACAAGTAACAGCTATCTTCTTGACGGACAGGGGTTTGTCTCGTTTTGTGGAATAAAAACTTTTATCCGGACAAGTATGATTGTTCTGCGAAATTGGTCTGTTGCCTTTTGACAAGCGGCAGACAATTTGGAAATGCTATAAAAAAAGATGCGTCTTGCAATGGCAGGATGCATCTTTTTTTATAGGCTGATAAGAATATCCTTCCTCCTGGCAGACCACGGACTATACAACAATGGCAGCAGCTGCCACTACAGCGATGATTTCAGCAGCAAGGCAGATGTGCAGACTTGATGTCATGTCGGAGAATGTTATAGGACGGGCATTTGAACCGATATAGGGCTTATAGAACAGTTCGCCGAAATAATCGTGAGGACCGCCGAAACGGCAGTCGAGCAATGACGAGAGAGCGGCCTCAGGCCATCCGCTGTTAGGCGAGGCATGGCAACGGGAGTAACGTCTGGTAGTTTGCAGGTAATACGCAAGAGAGCGTCGTGAGCGCGATCTGGAGAACTGCATATAGCCCCATCCTGCCAATATCATCAGCAGGGCGGTGAGGCGTGCAGGCAGATAGTTGGCTATGTCGTCGATGCGGGCTGCCCAGCAGCCGAAGTCTTTGTAGCGCTTGTTCTGATAGCCTATCATGGAGTCGAGGGTGTTTATCATCTTATAGGCCATCATTCCCGGCACACTAAGCAGGGCAAACCAGAAAAGCGGAGCAATGACACCATCGGAGAGGTTTTCGGCAAGTGTCTCCAGAGCTGCCGTAGACACTTCCTGCCGGGAGAGCGACAGAGTGTCGCGGCCCACAATCCTGGCCACCTGCTGTCGGCCCTCGTCAAGTCCCAGTTCTAGTTTTCCGAATACCATCCTCACTTCGCGGCGCAACGTCTTTCCGGCAAGGCAGAAGAAGACGCAGAGCGACCCCAACGCATAGGAGAGCAGCGGAAAAGCCCATCCCGTGTCGTAGCTGTCTGTCAGCATTCTGAGCGCCTCTGTCAGCAGCCACATGATGCCGAACGTCATCAAGATGCTTGAAACGGCAAAGACAGCACCTTTAAGTCGCTTTCTTTTGCCGCGGTTGAGCCTGTGTTCGCCCATGGAAATCCATCTGCCCATATATACCACGGGGTGGGGGAGCCGTGAGGGGTCGCCGAAGATGATGTCGAGAGCCCAACCTGTGAGAAGGCTTGCTAACATGATGTGGGTATTCAGAAAATTCATTGTTTCATCCATTCTTCCAGAGATTTTATCAGTTTGTCGTTTTCTTCGCGAGTCTGCACGGCTATGCGGAAATGCTGCGGAGTGAGCGTCTCGAAGTTGCTTGCGTCACGTATCAGTATGCTGTGTGAAGCAACGAGGAATTCCTTCAGCGTGGCAGCGTCTGATTCCGGCAGTCTGCAGAGCAGCATGTTTGAGTCTGAAGGATACGTCATTATGCCAAGTTCCTCAATGAGCCTGCCTACCCGTTCCCGCTCAGAGCAGAGAGCTGCCGTGTCGATGCTATAGTCTTCATGGTGTTTGAGCAGAAACATGCCGGCGCAGATGGCAAGGCTGTTTACCGACCACGGCATGCGGTGGCTGCGGAGCAGGGATATGAGCCGGCGGCTGGCAGTGACGAAGCCGAGGCGCAGTCCGGGGATTCCGAAGTCTTTTGTCATGGAGTTCAGCAGAAGCACATTGCCTTGACGGGCACACTCCCGGGGCTGGAGAGTACGCTTGAGCGTGTAGTGGGAGTAGCTCTGGTCGATAATGAACAATGTGTCGGGATTGTTGCTGATGACGGCAGACACGACATCGTGGTCTGTCACGGTGCCTGTGGGGTTGTTGGGGTTGCAGAACCACACGGTGTCGTTGTTGCCGAACCGGTCGGATGGCGTTATCTTTGACAGGGTGTGGATCCGGCTGCCGTACATGCTGCAGGCGTCGCCATATTCTGCGAAGGTGGGTTGCAGGATGTGTTGTGTCTTCCCACTGAAACATTGGGCAATGAGGTATATGGCCTCCGTGGCTCCGTTGGTCACCATAATGCAGTCTGCCTCAACACCTGTCTGCCGTGCTATCGCTCTTTCGAGAGATGCTGGCGCAGGTTCAGGGTAGCTTGTTATGAGTGGTAACTTTTCGGAGAGATAGGCGAAAAGCCGCGAATGGTCGAAGTGGTTGAATATGTTGGTGGAGAAGTTCATCTCCACATTCTTGTATTTATATAGGTCGTCGCCGTGTCCATGTATCATGGTGTCATTATTTTGATAAGTTTTTCTATGTCTACATATTTTCTCACGTGGTCGGCAAGGAGGTCGTACTGTCTGTTCTTGAATTCCTCAATGCTGACATTGCCTGCCTTGGCTTTACTCTTGCAGAGGGGGGTGATGAAATGGTCTGTCACGGCAGAGTTGTCGAGAAATCCGTGGAGGTAGGTGCCCGTGCAGTTGTTTCCGCTGACAATAAGGTCGGCTTTCTGGCCTGCTCTGTCGTTGCCCTGGCTGTAGGTGGTAATGCCCTGATGGATTTCGTAGCCTTTGCACTCTTTACCGTTGAAAATGAAATCCGTCTGCCGTGTGGTCTTTTCTGGCAACATCTCGGTTATGGTGTCGAGAAGGCCGAGTCCGGGCAGTTGCGGAATGCTGCCTTCCACGGCATGAGGATCGAGCACCGATTGCCCCAACATCTGATAGCCGCCACAGATGCCGATGACGGTCTTCCCGTTGCGATGTGCCCTTACTATTGCTTGGGCAACACCGTTTTTGCGCAATTCGTATAAATCGTCGAGGGTTGCTTTCGTGCCGGGCAGAATGATGATGTCGGCTTTTTCTATATCGGCGGTATTGTTGGTATAGAACAGGTTGACGCGCTCGTCGCGCTCCAGTATGTTGAAGTCTGTGAAGTTTGATATATGTCGGAGCAGCACCACCGCAACGTTCACCTTGTCGGTAGCCATCTGACGGGCTTTGCGCTCCAGTTCCACGCTGTCTTCCTCTTCTATCACGATGTCTTTGAACATCGGTACTATGCCCAGCACAGGGATGCCGCATATCTGCTCCAGTAGTTTCTTTCCCTCATCGAAGAGACGAATGTCTCCGCGGAACTTGTTTATTATTATGCCCTTTATCCTCTTCCTGTCATCGGGAGTCTGCAGCATCACACTGCCATAGCATGATGCAAATACACCGCCACGGTCTATATCAGCCACGAGAATTACGTCAGCGTCGGCATGCCGGGCCATTGGCATGTTCACGAGGTCTGAGTCGCGTAGGTTTATTTCAGACACGCTCCCGGCACCCTCCATGATAATCGGACAGAAAGATTGGCTGAGCCTGTCGAAGGCTGCGTTCACTGCCTTGCGTAGTTCTTCGCGACCCTCTTTGCGGAAATAATCGTATGCCGAGCGGTTGCCTATCGGTCGTCCGTTCAGTACCACTTGTGTGGTGTGTTCGGAGTTGGGTTTCAGCAGCAGGGGGTTCATGTCTGTAGTGCAGACCACTCCGGCAGCTTCTGCCTGTACAGCCTGGGCACGGCCGATTTCCAGTCCGTCGGGTGTGGCATAAGAGTTGAGAGCCATGTTCTGGGCCTTGAAAGGGGCAGGGTGGTAGCCCTCCTGCAAGAAGATGCGGCAGAGGGCAGTGGCAATTATGCTTTTGCCTACGTCGCTTCCAGTGCCTGCAAGCATTAAAGGGTGTAATATATTGTGTGTCATAATGTTATAGTCTGATTGTTGAAATTTTGAAGAAGGGGAATCCAGTCTCTGCCCAATACCAGTGGGTGTAGCCTGCTACTACATTTTTATATCTGTATAGAGCCGTGGTGGTCTTGGTGTTTTTTGCAGAAAGCTGTATGCATTCTTTGTGTATTTCCCCATTGTAAAAGCTCTTGTTGTGAGAGGTCTCGTCTGTCAGTGTAACGTCATCATTGATGTCGGAATAATGGAATTCATGTCCTCTTATGCATTGGTTCCTGCCATCGATTGTCAGATACATCTGTCTGTAGCCCAGATGCAGGCGGGCGTCGCGCATCGAGGCGCTGAAAGGGAAGACACCGCACATCGGAATGTTGTCAATATCGTGGCACAAGTACATGAAACCTCCACATTCTGCAAATATCCTGCCTCCGTTTTCGGCATAGGCCTTGATTTCTGCCATCATTTCAGAATTTCCCGAGATGTCGTCGAGATATAGTTCGGGGTAGCCTCCTGGCAGATAGAGAATATCGCACGAAGGCAGATGACTGTCGTGAAGAGGTGAGAAAAACCTGACTTCGCCCATTGTGCGGAGCGAGTCGATGTTGGCACGATATATGAAGTTGAAAGCCTCGTCTTTTGCTATCAGGATTCTCATGATTCAAGGATTTTGTCAATGTCTACATGCTTTTCTATTTCTTTGGCGGCAGCTTCTATGATGCGGTTCATTTCCTGTCTTTCGGATATTGTAAGCCCAAGATGCCTGCCTGGGATTGTCAGTTCGCTGTTCTTGGCCATATAGCCAAAGCATTCCACTCCGGCGTCGTTGCAGGCAGATTTCAGAAACCGGAAATGATTTTCAGACCCTACGTTGTTGAACACCACTCCGGCAATCTGAAGATTTTTGTTGAAATTCTTGAAACCATAGATCAGCGGTGCCACGCTGTAGGCCATCGACTTTGCGTTGACGATGAGGATGATAGGAAGATGGAGCATGATGGCAATCTCGGCGCTGCTGCCGTGAAAACCGTCGTAGCCGTCGAAGAGTCCCATCACACCTTCTGCCAGTGCAATGTCGGCATTTTGTGAATAATCCGAGAATATTTTTCTTACATGTTGGGCAGAGGCCATGAAGGTGTCGAGGTTAAGGCTCTCGTTGCCTGACGCCATATGGTGGAAGATGGTGTCGATATAGTCAGGGCCGCATTTGAAAGGCTGCACGCAGAGTCCTCGTTGGGTGAGAGCACGCAGCAGTCCCATTGTGAATGTCGTTTTGCCGCTGTTTGATGTGGCGGCTCCTATGAGGAATGATTTCATTGTCGCTATGTTTATGTTTGTCAGATCAGGTTTCTTTTCTTTTTCAGTAGGATAGACAATGCTATCGGTGCTCCGATGAGCGATGTGACTGAGTTAATCGGAAGTGCTCCTTCGAAGCCTGGCATTCGGGCAATGAAGTTGCAAAGCAGAGCCAATGCCGCTCCGCAAAGCACGTTGGCTGGCAGCAATATATTGTGGTCGGTGGTGTTGAAAAGACCGCGGCATATGTGAGGCACGGCAAGACCGAGGAACATTATAGGACCACAATAGGCGGTAACGATAGCGGTGAGAGTGCCGGCGGAGGCAATAGTAAGCATTCGTGCCCGCTTGACATTGAGACCGAGATTCGTGGCATAGAGGTCACCCAAGAGCAAGATGTTCAGTGGCTTTGCGAGTAGCATGACAAATGGCAGGAGAAAAGCGGTGAGACCGGTGAATACATATACCTGTCCGCCTGTGACGTGGGAGAAGGAACCGAGCCCCCAGATTACGTAGGCTCGTATATCTTCCTCGCTTGAGAAATATTTGAGCACTCCGATGATGGCTGTGGCAATATAGCCTATGAGTACACCGGTGATGAGCAGAGTGACGTTGCCTTCCACCTTATGGGAGAGAAAGACTATCAGCGACATCACGAGCATGGCACCGAAAATGGCGGCAATGGTTATGGCTGTGTTGCCGATAATGCCGAAACTCGACAGGGCTGTGCCGCCGATGGCTCCGCTTAGCAATACAACGAAAGCTACACCAAGACTTGCAGCACTGGAAATGCCCAGTACGGAAGGTCCGGCAAGGGGATTGCGGAAGACGGTCTGCATCTCAAGTCCGGCTACAGACAAGCCTGCGCCACAGGCCATGGCTGTGATGGTTTGAGGCAATCGCGTGTATATTATGATATTTGTCCACACCTCAGCATTCGCTCCTTGCAGGGCCTTGTCGCTGAAGGGATTGAGGATTGTCAATACAGCGTTTACGGGAATGGCTACTGAGCCTACAGCCAGATTCAGCATAGCCAGAACTATGATGCCCAGTATGAGCAATGTCATCATTGTAGAGTGTCGCATATCAGTTTTATTTTTATTTCTCCTTGCGGGAAAACAGTCTTGGTGTTTTCATGGCAGAGAGATTTTATCCTTTCGAAAAAACAGGCTGGCATGATGTTCCATAGCTCCCTTGCCATTGTTATGTGGCTGATGGGAGATGGGTCTATGCCGAGTTGCTTGGCGGTGGAGATAAGGAAATCTTTGTTCATAACCACTTTGTGTGAGTGAGTGTCTAGGTTTCCATCCGCCAATTTCACTGCTTTTCCTATCATGATGGCGAGAGTTGCACGCCTGAATCCAATATCATAGGCAGCTTTCAGCGCCTCGCCAATGAAATTGCCGTAGTGTATGCAGCGTATGTCCCTTTCTTCCCTCAATGCCTTTTCGCTTTTCATTCCGGCAACGAGTCCGATCTCTCGTCGCCCCATGGCCCATGCCACTTCCAGTTCGCGGCGTATGCTTCGTATGAAGGCATCGTTGGAAAGAGGGTGGACAATGCCTGATGTGCCTAAGATGCTAATGCCACCAACCACACCTACCCTCGGATTGAAAGTATGTTTGGCTATTTCCTCTCCGTTCTCCACGCTTATCGTTACATCAACGTCCATGTTCGTGATACGGCTTATTTCATTTATAATCATTTTACGGGGCGTTGGGTTCACGGCAGGTTCGCCGATAGGGATGCCCAAGCCTGGAAGAGTGACGGTGCCAACTCCACTGCCATGAAGAAACCTTATCTGTTGTCGGCTTATCGTTGGATTGCCTGTATCCTGTTGTCTGACAGGGCAAGAGATGCGAGATGTTATTCTACAGCCTCTTGTCACATCCGGATCGTCGCTGAAGTCTTTTGTGACGGTGGCAATTCCTTTGGCGTTGTGTTCAACGGGGATAGTGAGTATTTCACCATCAGGAAGAGAGAAGGAAACTTCCTCGTCGTCATCATCAAACAAGAGGGAGAGAAGTGCAGCTTTTGTAGCAGCTGTGGCGCAGGCACCGGTAGTGAGACCTGTTTTCAGTGGAAAGAAATCGGGCATCAGCTGCTCTATGCTTCGTCTTAGTCCGTATTTTCCTGTTACGTAAACCCAATCGCCGGGAAGTGCAGGATGCTCGATTACGTAGATTTTCAGCCCTAGTTTTTGTGCTGCCTCTATCTTTGCGTCGAATCCTCCGGACAATCCGCTTTCCTTGGTCAGTATGGCATCGCAGCCAATGCGCTTCATCATGGCCTTTTCAGCTTCGGCTGATGGTATCTCAAGGTTTTCGTTATACATTACCAGATGCTCACTTGGAAAACCTGAGACCTCCGCTTTGTCAAGACTCTCCTGTCTGTCGAGGATTCGGAAGAAAGTTGTATGTTTCCGCCAATAAGCTTCCAACTTACTGATAGTGTTTACTCCACTCAACGCCAGCAGACAGTTGATGTCGTCAGCTTCGAGTCTACTGATAGCTTCTTCATAGCTATGGCAATATGTCACACCGATGGCGTGGCGTGGGAAAGAACGTTCAACCCTTATTACAGGAATGCCTGCTTCTTCAATCGCCTTGTGCAGGTTTTCGGCAAAGGGGTGGGCAGCGTCGATGATGCAGCCGATATTATTGTCGTGGCAGAATGACTTTATCTCAGTGGCGGACATGCTTCCAGAGAGACGCACGCCGTTGTGCATCTCCACTTCTTGCAGCTTGCTTCTTGTGGAGTAGTAGAATGGCTTTCCTGCTTCTTCGCATACCTCCACAGCGATGCGGCCTTCTGTTGTGCCGCCAAAGATAAGTATCATTCTTTACCCTTTCTGAATAGATGAGTGAAATGTCCGTCGTAGAGTTTGCTCAGACCATTACGATTGTCGATAGCCTCTCCTACAACTATCATTGTTGTGAGAGTAAGGTTGTTGTCCTTGAGAATCTTGGACAGGTCTTTCAGTTGGCCACGATAAATGCGCTGCTCTTTCCATGTTAATTTATAGCATGCCGCAACAGGCGTTTCGGGAGGATAACCTCCATCGAGGAGTTCTTTCATCACTTCGTCTACAATGCTGGCACTGAGGAATATACACATAGTGGATTGATGTTCTGCCAAGAGATGGAGCTTCTCTTTGTCGGGCATTGGAGTACGTCCTTCGCCACGGGTCAGGATGATAGTCTGACATTTTTCCGGGATTGTGAACTGGCTTCTGAGTTCTGCAGCGGCAGCAAGAAAACTGCTGATACCAGGAGTGATGTGGTAGTGCATACCGTATTCGTCGAAATATGCCATCTGTTCCTGTATGGCACCATAGATACAAGGGTCGCCTGTATGGAGACGCACTATGAGTTTTCCTTCGTCATAGAATTTCTTCATCAGGTGGAATTGCTCCTCAAGGTCCATTCCTGCAGATGAGCGTACTGTGGCTCCCGCTTTGGCACAGTATGTCAGTTCCTTGGGTACAAGACTTCCTGCATAAAGGATAAGATCTGCCTGCTCGAGGAATTTCCTGCCGCGCACGCTTATAAGATCAGGGTCGCCTGGACCAGCCCCCACTATTTCTATGTGTCCGTTGTCAAGGCTATTGTTCATGTCTGGTTTGTGGCATGCAAATTCGTCTTCACCAAGAGCCCATGTATAGAAAAACGTCTTGTCGCCGGCAGACACACTACCTTTCTGTTTCTCCACCACCAAACTGCCGTTTCTGCTTGCAGCCAATGCGGAAGCCTCAGCAACACCATGGCAGCCTGTCACTTCAAATACCTTGTCGGAAGGGTTCGGAACCTCTATCTGGCAAAGAGTCTCGACAGGATAGATATTCAGTTCGGCCCATGGCAATAGGGCTTGGAGTTTCTTCAATGCAGCCTCGTCTTTCTTCAATGTTATGGTTGAGACAGTTCGTATGCTCTCCATAGCATAGCCTTCATTGCGGACATTCGACAATATTTCGTTGGCAATACCAGTGGGAGCGTCTTTCTGGCAACCAATGCCGAGATTGAGGCATTGCGGACAATACTGGATATGTTTCACTCTGCTTATGTCATATCTGTGTGGAGACACCAAGATCAGCAATTCTTTATTCCATTTGTCATTACCGGTAGTCTTGTCGTTAGAATTGCCATCTGACAAATAGTCATTATAGCTGTCGTAGACTGTGACATGTGTCGGGCATGAGGATTTCAAATATCTTGTTCCTTCGTCATCCACTTCACACACGAGGGCGGTTGGGCATTTGTTGACAAATGTAGCGATGACTTTATTCATTTCCTCATTTGTCATTTTGGTGATTTGCCATCCGAAGCGCTTGGCTATGGTGTCGAGAGACCACAGACCTGTATTGTCGCTCTGGGTGGTTATAATAGCCTCTGCATTTATAACTTTCGCTATTTCTCGGGCAAGGCCGTTGGCACCGCCCACGTGTCCGCTCAAAACAGGAATTACGTATTTCCCTGTTGAGTCTACACATACTACTGCGGGGTCGGTGTGTTTGTCTTTGACAATGGGAAGTATTTTTCTCACGCAGATGCCCAATGCTCCGATGAAGACTATCGCCTCACCATCAAAGCACAAGTTTCCTTTTCGTATTTTGTCTGCAAGACGTCTGCCTGCATCGTTTATTGTCTCGTATTTTATCATATTGCTTTCAAACGTATTGTGTTCTACAACACAGGAGCTCATATCGCTCTCATTATTGTAATAGGGTTGTTGCCGTCAACAGTTATCGTGTGTAGTATTTCTGTTGTCATGCCTAACTCTCTCGTAATGCTGAAGAAAGAGTCTTTGCTTGTTTCGCTGACAGAATTGAAAACTATGCAACCAGAGTGAGACAAGACATTTTTTACTTTTATAAGTACTTCTTTCATCTTGCCTCCATAACCGCCGATGAATACGGCGTCGGGCAGGGGGCAGTCGCTTATGTCCATATTGCAGAAGTCGCCTATCCTTGCGTCAATGCCAGGGGCATGGAATTTCCTGGAGTTTGCAAGCATGAGTTCCTTTCCCTCGTCGCGTATTTCGAATGCCGTGACCTTCAGATGAGGATAGGCGAGCTTGGCCTCAATGCTCACGCTACCAGTACAGAATCCTATATCCCAGAAGGATTTCTTTTCAGCCAACTGAAGGGCCGACAAAGATGCCATACGTACGGGCATTTTAGTTATCATCCTGCTGCGGCCATCCAGCAAGTGGAAGGCTTCGTCTGGGATGCCGATATTCTGGCGTATGAGTTTTCTTTGTTCCAATATTATGCAATTAGGGGTAGAGTAACCTTTGGCAGGGTCGTATTGTCCAATGCTCTCTTTTTCTTCATTGCCAAGGTTTTCACCCACATACATTTCGTAGTTGTCGTAGCCATAGGTGTGCATTCTTTGCCATATCTCATGTGGAGTCTTGTTCTTGTCGGTGAGACAGCCAATGAGACGTTCTCCGCGTATGAGGGCTTCGTCTAACCGGTCCCACGGTCTGCCGGTAAGCGATGCCGTGTACATGTCATTATAAGCGAGATTCAGTTTGTGTGCAAGTAGCTGAAGAGAGTTGAATGTGGGAAACACTTTCATTTGTACTTCAGGAAAAGACCTCTTTATGGTATTGGCGAAACCATAGAACAGGGGGTCGCCTGAGGCGAAAATTACCAGTTCATCATGGTGCTTGTATTTTTCCAGTACGTCGGTAATTGGTATGGTAATGTTTATCCATACGTATCTGGTGGGCAACATGCTGGCTATGATTTCATGATGGCGCATACCACCGGAGAAGACTCTTCCTGCGGATATGATTTTCATGACCTCTGGTGTGAGGCAAAGTCTGTGGCTGTCGGAGAGTCCTATAATATAACATTTATTCATGTCTTCACTACTTATAATAGGGTTATACGTCTCTGCCCGGTCTCAATTGTTCTGCATCGTCTAATGTCAGAATGCTGTTTATGAGCGTTGCTGCAAGATTACTTCCGCCCTTCCTTCCGTCAATTATGATTTTAGGTATATCGGTGAGAGCCTTGGCAGCGTGTTTGCTTTCCTCAACATGTACGAATCCGACAGGTGCTCCCACTATTCCTGCAGGTCTGCAAATTTGTTTTCTTACCAGCGAACAGAGTTCCAGCAGTGCTGTAGGAGCATTGCCGAAGGCATATAGGGCGTTGGGATGCTCTTGTGAAGCAAGCCGCATCCCGGCCTGAGCGCGGGTTATGTTTTTTTCTTTGGCCATTTCTATGGCGCGGGGGTCATTGATGTAGCATACGGTTTCTATTCCAAGTCGCTCCAGTGCTCCCTTGCGTATGCCGGATGCTACCATAGAGACATCTGTAACAATAACCTTTATTTCTCTGCTTTTTACCTTGTCGTAAATCTTTGCTGTGGCTTCGTTGTCCATCCACAACAGGTTTTCCATATCGAAGTCTGCCGTAGTATGAATGGTATGAAGGAGTGGCCATAGTTTCCATGTAGGGATGTCCCGGTTCTTCAGTTCATTTCTGATAGTTCGGAAAGACTTTATCATTATGCTTTGCCCCACTTTGCAATCTTCATCCTCCTTGTCTTTGCGGTAATAGCCACGTGGGGTGATGAACGATCCGTTCCAGTTGTAAGACTGGCTGTTGCCAATTATTACCACTGTAAACATATCTATATCCTCAGGATTGAAATCCTTCAGCGTTGTGATCTTTACACTTTGTTCCTCACGTCCTGCTTGTCTCACGTATCCTACGATATTGTCCTCGCTTCTACATTTGAGAAACAGTTCTTTCAGACGGTACAACTGCCAGTATCTGCCGTTGCTTTTAGGGTTATATACGGCAGTGATGAAGTCAGCTTCCGCTGCAGCAACAATTCTTTTCTCTATCACATGCCAGGGTGTCATGAGGTCGCTCATGGATATTACGCAGAAGTCATGTCCCATCGGAGCTCCGAGGAGGGAGGCTGCTTTCTGGAATGCGCTGATGCCGGGTATTGAGACGATTTCCACTTTGGATTCCTTCTCACGCTTCATCTCATAAATGAGAGGAGCCATGCCATATATGCCGGCATCGCCGCTGGAAACCACACACACGGTATTCCCCTTCTCGGCATATTCAAAGGCCATCTCGGCACGTTGGCGTTCTTTTTTCATTCCGGTGTCTATGCAGACTGTATCGTCGGATATGAACTTCTCGATGAACTGGAAGTAATATTTGTATCCTATAACTACGTTACTGTCTGCTACGGCCTGTTGAAGTGCGGGAGTTATATCTTCCGCACTGCCAGGTCCGATGCCTGCCACATATATTCTCATATCAGTCTTTGAATTTTAAAGTTACACTCAATATAACGGATCTTCCAGGATTTATTGTAGAGAAATTAGAATTCCAGTAAGATGTGTCACGCTTGTTGAAGATATTGTCTATGCCTACACCTGGTGTTATGGTAAATTGTTTCAGGCTGAAAGTGTGCCGCGTAACAATGTCCCATTGCTGATATTCAGGAGCGTAACCATATGTATTTGAGTATCTTTTGCCCTGTATGTGACCGTTGATATGGGTGTTTAGATGATATGAACCCCAGCTTTTGTCCCATGCGGCAGATACATTTACAACATTTTTTACGCTCTTGTCCACTGGAGTTTCTGACATCTTATATTGTTGTGTCTTTTTGTCAAGCGTCACGCTTTTTGCCTTGGTATCGCAGAATGTATAGCCTGCAGAAGCAGAGAATCCATATGGGAGAAGAAGCTTTAAGTTTGTTGATATTCCCTTTATGGTGGCTTTGTCTATATTGTCGCGTTGACGTATAGTTGTCCAGCCTTCATTATAGAGTGCCGTCAGTTTCTCACTGGCTTCAATCTCAGTCTGTGTCATGGTGCGGTAGTTTATCATGTTGCGGATATTGTTGAGGAATCCGCTGACGCTCAGGCTGAACCACTTGTTGGCATATTCCAGGTTGGCATTCCAGAATCTGTTCTTTTCGGGCTTCAGCATGGTGTTGTTGATTGTGTATCGGGCAGATGTCTTAGTCTGGTCGGTAGCATAAAGCTGGGAGAGGGTAGGGGTACGGTAGCCTTCAGCATAGCTTACTCTGGCTCTGAATCCGGCGATGTGATAGAAGAGGGCCGCGTTTGGAGTCACATTGCTTCCGAAGTGCTTGTTGTAGGTATATCTCAGTCCCACAACAGCTTCCAGACCTTTGACAATGCGGATTTCATCCTGTGCGAACAGGTTGTATGTATATGTGCTCTCCTTGTCAATATTGTCAGAGGCGCTCTTCAGGTTTTCCTGTTCCATCTCTATGCCAGCCGATAGCTTGTTCCAGTTGTTGAGCCTGAAAATACCTTTTATGGTCTCGTTTATATACTGTGTGTTCTTGCGTGTTTCGTCGTAAGCTTCTTTGGTTGCCGTTTGCCAGTAGTCATAAGCCGACTTGAAGTTGTCCATGTATACGTCAAAGTAGAGATGCACATTTCTGTTTGGCACCCATCTTGCACCAGCTCCCAGGTTGTATGTCCTGTGTTTTATATCGTAGGTGTAGGCTTGCTTTGAAGTATAAGTATAAGTCTTGTCCCCCGTAGTCTTGTCGGTTGTTGCTTTCTGTGTGTAGTATGTAGCGTTTCTGTCGCGTCTGGTTTTGTGACCATATAGGTTGCCGGATAGGTAGATGTCGATTTCGTCATTGAATCTCCATTCCAGCCTCTCGCTGATGTTGTCAGACTTGAAAGCCGTAGACATCGGTCTGCCGGTAAGCTTCAATACGGATTCGTCGCCTTCCTTGAATTCCTGATATCTGTTCACTTGCCAGTTGTCAGCCTGACGGTGGTTATAGCTTGTGTGGCTTGAGAATTTTCCCTTTGTTATATCCACGTTGATATCCTGGTCGAATCTGCCTTTGTTCATCACTTTTGTGCTACTTGTCACCTCAAGGTTGTTTTTGCCATCGTCTGTGATTACGTTTATCACTCCGGCTATGGCATTACTTCCATAAAGGGCGCTTGCTGCTCCCGACAGGATTTCTATGCGCTTGATGTTGTCAATGCTGATACGGTTCCATCTGTCGTCGCCCGACATTCTCTTGCCGTTTACGAGAATCAGCATGTATGCGTCGCTTATTCCGTTGAAATTCACAGTGGTGCCCATTCCGTTTGTATAGGTGGTTATGTTTGATGTGAGTTTGGCCAAGGCTTCCTGCAGACTTGTCACATTGGCATTTTTCAGTTCTTTTGCCGAGATTACCTTCACTTCAACGGGTGAGTTTTCTGCCTTTCTATAGGTGCCTGTACCTGTTACGATAACAGGATTGAGTATATTCTCGCGAACTTTGTCATTCTGTGCTGATGCAATGCTTGGTATAGTCAGGGCAAAGGGTAAAAATATAAGGCGATTCATAAATATCTTGCTTTTTTCAAGTTGTATAATTGATTGTTTAATTGAATGTTACTTTATTAGTTTATAGTATTTAGGAATATAGCTTGGCAGTATTTCCGGATGGAAAGCTTTCACGAAGTCTGCGAGCAAGAAGTGTGGCTGCACTCCGCCAAGCTCTCTGTAAGGCGTCTGGCTCAAGTCGCAGAAGATTACCCTCTTGTTCTTGAAAGCGTCCATAGTGGCATATCTGGCATCTTCGTTTGCAAGTTCTTTCAATGAGAAATTGCCTTTCGACGAACCATCCGTCTGCCAGAAGTCAGCATGAATTCCTTTGGCATAAACAGATTCGAAGTCGAGGGCAATGCCACCAGACTCCTTGTTGTCTTTCATTATATAGTCTGCACCTGCATCTCTGAACAGTTGTGCCATATAGCTTCTGCCGCCCACGATATACCATCCGTCTCGAAGCTGTCTGCCGCTTATCACGGTCGGGAGTTTCTTGTTGTCAGAGGTTGCCTTTTCCACTTCTTCCTTCAGAGTGTTGTATTTTTTCTCGATGTCAGCGAAAACGGCATTAGCCCTTTTCGTTTCTCCTGTGAGGATGCCAACGAGCTTTATCCATTCAGCCTGTCCCAGTGGGTTAGTTTCTTTGTATCCGTGATGGAAGATAAGTGGAATGCCACATTCTTTCAGAGCTTCAAACCCTCCATATTTGCTTGCGCTCACGAGGATAAAGTCAGGTTTTGTGCGCATCACGGTTTCAAGGTCGAAGTTTCCTTCTTTCCCTATCTCAGCTGTCTTTCCGCTTTCAAGTTGGTCAAGCATTCTGAGTGAGAAGATATGTCGTAGAGAATTGATTCCGACGATTTTGTCTTCCAGACCGAGTACTTCAAAATTTCCGAGTTGTAAAGCCGTGGTGCATATAAAGCGTGAAGAAGATTTTCTGATTGTGATGTGTTGAGGCTTGCTTGCTTTGGCAGCAGGGTCGGGGTTTGTTATAGTGACATGTATGCCGTCGGGTTTGTATTCTACTTTCAGTCCTTTGGCATATTTTATCTCTATCGTGTCGCTATAGTCTTCGATGTGTGAAAGTACAGAGTCCTGGTCGTGGTACAGGCTGTCTGCAACAAGCTCTTTCTTGCCGTCCTGAGCTGTGGCGCAAGAAATGAGCATAGTCATTATTACTGCAAAATAATATAAAATTTTCATGTGTCTAAATAAACGGTAAAAACAGGTACGCAGAACATGCATGTTGTTCCGCGTCCCTGTTATATATAAACCGGTTCTATGATTGATTATTATTCCTCTGGATACATTGAATGGTAAGCGTCTTCAAGAAGCTCAGCATTCTTCGTATGGTTTATCCATATCTGGCGGATAGTAGGCAACTCCAGGAGTCCGAGTGGGTTGCCGTTGGTCTGAGGAACTACAGATGTGAAGCCATTGTGGTTGAAGAACTCAAACCAGCTGTTGTCTTCACTTGTCGGCTCACTTGCGTCCCAATAGTCGTTTCCCTCGCCAGCCATATCGTTGTGTGCGTGGTCACCGGCTATAGACATCAGAGCGTGGAGATAAACCTTGCCAGAAGTGATGTTGTTGTTCTGCATACGTGCCATTACATTCTGCTTGTAGTTGTCCTTCATGTCAACAGTACCTACGTAGTAGTTCTTGCTGTAAGTCTGCAGGGCCTTTTCAAGCTGTGTGTAGCGGATGTTTGCCTTGAAAGAGTCGTAGTTGTCAGGGTTTCCGTGACCCATAAAAGCAACAACGCCCTGTGCCGCCTCGTCTTGATAGAGGTCATTGAGCAGTTTTGCCACGTCGTCAACCTCGTCAAGGTCGTTGAGCAAAGGCATACCGAGGTGGATCTCTACGGTCTTCAGATATTCGTCATCGAGGTGTGCATCCTTTACATAACCGTTGTTGGCGAATTTCTTTACGGCAGCAACAACATTTGCGAACTCCTCTCCAGGGATAACCTGGAGGCTCTGCACGTAAACAGTCTTGTACTTTGCAGCACCGATGGCGTGGAGCAAATAACGTGGCTCATAATAGTTGCGTGACTCGCCATGTTCTCCAGCACTGGCACGGTTGATGCAGATGTCAGAAGAGAAGCAGAAGTAAACGTCTGCATCTGGGAAAGCATCCTCATAAGCCTTTTTCGTGTCATCAAAAGCGGCGAAGGCATTTGTCCAAGTAGAACCGAAGGCTACGAGCAGCACGGCTTTGTCTTTGCCCGACTTGGCTTTCTGTGCAGCCACCTGCTGGTCGTTCATGGAATACTCAGAGATGATGCTCTGCTTAGAGTCATCATCATCGTCGCAAGCTGTAAAGCTCAATACAGCGAGCAACATCATCAGAAAGATTTTAATCTTCTTCATCTTGTTTTTTGTTTTGTTTATAATTATGGTTGAAAATCTTCTTTCCTTTGTTGAACTTTATGGCGAATGAGGCATATATGCTTGTTCCGCCATTGTTTGTTCCGAGATGGTATGGACGCATCGTGGTGTCTTTGTAGTTGAAGATATTGTCCACTCCCAACTCTACCTTATACGACATCTCAGCCCCTGCCTTTCCGAAATCATGCGTGGTGTTGATTCGCCATATCTGATAGTGTTTGCCGTTTCCGTTGTTTTCGTAGTAGCGTTTGCTGCTGCCGCGTGTGGAGAGGCTGGCTCCAAATCGGTATACCGTAGAGAATCTGTGTCCGTAAACCAACGATGCATTCCACTTGTTGTGTGCCATACCGTCTATCACGGCCTTTTTCATCCTGTCGTGGTCTGTGTCATACATGTTGGCTTGAGTGTCGAGGTAACTGTAGTTTCCGACGATGCTCAGATCCTTGTATATATTATACGACAGGTTGACGTCTATGCCATAAGTTTTGGCGTTTTCCATGTTTTTGTAACGTCTTGCCGTTACCTTTCCGCTGCCGTCCCCGAGATAACCGGTCGTCACGTCCTTTGGCAACTCGTCTACCGGAACGTTGACAAGTGCTATCATGTCTTCCAGTTTATTAAAGTAACCGGTTACAGAAGCAGTGAATCTCTCGTTCCTGTATTCGAGTCCAGCGCTGAAGTAGTTGCTTGTCTGTGGTTTGAGCGACGTGTTTCCCATATTGAAGAAAGTGGTCGAACCCATCACGTGCAAATATCTGTAATACAATTCTTTAACAGTTGGCGCCTTGAATCCCTGACTCCATCCCAGACGCAGTCGGAAGTCGCCAAGACTGGCCATCGTACTCACTTTAGGCGTGAAGTGGAATCCGAATCTTGAATTGTCCACGAGTCTTGCTCCTGCCGTTATGTTCAGCCATGGAATGATGTTGAATTCGTCTTGTGCATATATAGCTCCCGTGTTGTCGTCAGCGCTACCGTTTGCAGTCCTCATTGGGGCTTTAAGATAGTCGTATCTGTATTCGGCTCCAACATTCAAGGTGTTTGCATAAGGCAGATGGAAAACGCCTTTCAGCATAGCCATCACGCGTTGCTGGTCGGCTTGCAGACGCTCTTTGCCTGGATAGAATGGCACTCCGTGTTCCAGTTTGCCGTCTATATAGGCATCTTCGTATGTCTTGCTTGTATAGTGGTAATAGTAGGCATGCTTGTTCCAGTCCACGTCAATCGATATATAGTCCTTCTTGTCTTTGTTTGTAAACAGTTTACCGCCTATCGCTGCAGAAGCGTTGCGATAGAGCAGGTCGTATGTGTAGACGTCGCATGAGGCATAGTTGCCGTTAGTGGGTCTGTTGATGGATTTCTTGTAGAAATACCCGTCGGCATACAGTTCAAGATTCTTTGTCGGATTATATGTCAGTCTTTCGCTGATCTGCCAGTTCGTGAATTTGTTTGTTGTCTTGTTTCTTGAATCAGGTACTACGTGGCCTTCTGCAAATTCTTTTGAAGTGTTTTGCCATCCATCGTTGTGTTGCAGCTGGAAGCTGGTATACGACTGCACTTTGCCTATTCTCAGTCCCAATCCATTGCGTTGTCTGATGTCGTTGAAACGACTGTAGCGAGTTGTGTTTTCTAGAAGCAGACCTTGCGTGTCGTGTTTCTTTGTTATGATGTTTATCACTCCAGCCATGGCATCAGAACCATAGAGAGCAGATTGGGCACCTTTTACTATTTCTATTCTCTCAATATTGTTCGGGTCGATCAGTCCGAGGTCGTTTTCGCCTCCGTTGTCTCCATGTAGCCTTTTGCCGTTGATGAGAATCAGTATATAGTTGTTTCCGAGTCCTCCAAGCTGTGCTTTGCTGCCCATGTCGCCTTCGTTGAAGGCAAACGAGGCCGTAAGCCCTTCAAGGATGTCTTCCAGGGATTTACCTCCATAACTCTCTATCATCTTGTGCGAGATGACTTCTGTCTGCACAGGCACATCCTTCAGCAGGTGGCCGGTACCGGTAGCGGTCACGACAACCTCTTGCAGCGTCTTGTCGCCAGCAATATTATCTTTGCTGTTCTGGGCATTGGTGCTGATGCTATAAGCACCTGCGGCAATAGCCAATAATATGATTTTATTCTTTTGCATAATTAGATTATCTTCTCCTATCCTGGGAGCATGTTATCTACGAGTTGTGATCTGGCAGGTATTCTGACTTTCCACAGAGCCAACGCCTTCCCGACAATACTTGAAACCCTTTTGTTTTATGTCAGTGGCTTTCTGATGTTAGCTCCATAATGTGGATTACAGCTGCAGGAACAGTTCAGGTCTTTCACCTGATTCCCTTGCACGTCAGCATCGTAAATCACAGCTTTGAAATTATTGTGATTCCCTTTGCTTCTGTTACCATATCAATTGCAAAGGTACATTTAATTTGTTTGATAAACAAATTTTCACAAAGTTTTTTCGAGTAAAAGTCTGTCCACAATATAATAATGTTTTCCTTCTCTTCTTGTCTTTTCCCTATCTGGCAACATGTCTGGATGCTGCAAAAAATAAGGCAAATGCCATGTCTGACATTTGCCTTATATATATAATGTATTTTGCTTTCAAGTTTAAGCCTCTTCAGCCAAACGTTTTTTGATAGCCTTGCTGTCTTCTTCATAGCCAGGTTTGTCGAGCAAAGCAAACATGTTGCGCTTGTATGCTTCCACGCCAGGCTGGTTGAATGGGTTTACTTCGAGAAGCAGTCCGCTTATTCCGCAAGCCTTCTCGAAGAAGTATATCAGCTGACCGATGTAGTATTCGTCAAGTTTCGGAACGCTGATATGTATGTTTGGCACTCCTCCGTCGATATGAGCGAGTCTTGTTCCGAGTTCAGCCATCTTGTTCACTTCGTCCACTCGTTTTCCTGCAAGGAAGTTCAAACCGTCCAGATTGTCTTCGTCGTTAGGGAAGAGCAATTCACGGTTAGGCTTCTCTATGCTGATAACGGTTTCATAGATAGTGCGCTCGCCTTCCTGTATCCATTGTCCCATAGAATGGAGGTCTGTTGTGAAATCGCAGGAAGCGGGGAAGATTCCCTTGCCTTCTTTTCCTTCGCTTTCGCCATAGAGCTGCTTCCACCACTCTGAGAAGAAATGGAGCTTCGGCTGATAGTTCACCATTATCTCGATTTTCTTTCCAACCTCCTGATAGAGTCCGTTTCTTACGGCAGCGTATTGTGCTGCAGGGTTTTCTGCGAACGGCACGTTGATATCACAGGCTTTTTCCATTTCCACCGCACCCTCTACGAGTTTCTTGATGTCGAATCCTGCGCATGCGATAGGTAGGAGTCCTACTGGAGTGAGTACTGAGAAGCGTCCGCCGACGTTGTCCGGAATCACGAATGTCTTGTAGCCTTCTTTTGTGGCTGCTGCACGGGCAGCACCCTTCTTGGCGTCAGTAATAGCCACGATTACCTTCTTTGCTTCTTCCTTTCCGCGCTGTTCCTCACATTGCTTCTTGAGCAGTCTGAAAGTGAGAGCTGTTTCAGTAGTCGTGCCAGACTTGGATATGTTTATTACGCCGAATTTCTTGCCTTTCAGATATGCTGTCAGTTCGGAAAGATAATCCTCGCCGATATTGTTTCCTGCAAAAAGTATTGTAGGGTTGCTGCCGTCGTTGACGAGCCACTGGAAAGAGTTGCTCAGAGCTTCGATTACGGCTTTTGCGCCAAGGTAGCTTCCGCCGATACCTGCCACTACGATTGCCTCGCAGTTGCTGCGTAGGGTGTCTGCACATTGCTGGAGCTCAGCGATGAAGTCTGCAGAAATTTCTGATGGCAGATGGAGCCAGCCCAGAAAATCGTTTCCTTCACATGTGGCATTCTCCAATGCCTCTTGAGCTTTCTTGACTTTTTCTTCAAAACCTTCCACAGCTCCTGCTTTCAGAAACTGTTCGGCTTTTTTTGTGTTCAATTTTATTTTTTCCATATTCGTTTGTGATTTATGTTTGTCTTCTTTATCTGAAAGAATCTGTCAGCAGCTTTATTTCAATCTGCGGACTTATGCGTTCGTACAAGATGTTGTATACAGCATCCAGAATCGGCATGTTCACATGCATGTGTCTGTTTATCTCTTTCATGCATTTCGTTCCGAAATATCCTTCGGCTATCATCTCCATCTCTATCTGTGCGCTTTTCACGCTATATCCTTTGCCTATCATCGTTCCGAATGTGCGGTTGCGCGAGAAGTTGCTGTATGCCGTGACGAGAAGGTCGCCAAGATAGACGGAGTCATATACGCAACGCTCGATAGGGTGTACGGCAGTCAGGAATCTTGACATTTCCTGCACGGCATTAGATATGAGTACCGACTGGAAATTGTCGCCGAATTTCAGTCCGCTGCATATTCCCGAAGCTATTGCATATACGTTTTTCAATACGGAAGCATATTCTATTCCGACTACATCGAGGCTTGTCTTCGTCTTGATATAGTCGTTCACCAGTATGTCTGTGAATGCCTGGGCTTTTTCCTCGTCGCAGCATCCCACGGTCAGATACGACAACCTTTCGAGTGCTACCTCTTCGGCGTGCGACGGTCCTCCAAGGCAAGCGATGTTTTCTTCCGGCACGTCGAATACGTTGTGGAAGTATTCTGAGCATACCAGGTTTTCATCGGGTACGATACCTTTTATGGCTGTGACGATGAATTTGTTTGAAATGTTTGTCTTGAGCTTCTTCAGGTGGTTTTTCAGGTATGGTGATGGTGTTACAAACACCAGCGTATCGTATTTTTCTACAATCTCGTTGATGTCTGAAGAGAAACAAATCTCATCTACATTAAATCTAACTCCCATCAGATAAGACGGGTTGTGTCCTAATCGGCGAAATTCGTCAATACGGTCATCTCTGCGGATGTACCATCCAATGTGGTGGGTTTTTTCCACAACAATCTTTGCAATAGCCGTAGCCCAGCTACCTCCGCCAATTATTGCAATTTTACCACAGTTAAACATTCTGTCAAATTTGTTTGGGTGAGATATGTCCGGACCCATTGTTTTTTGTCGTCCGGACATATCTGGAGATATGAATTATTAAGATTCTGTCGAAGCATTTGCTTCAGCCGAAGGATTGGCTTTGTCAATCCAGTTCTGCACTTCGTCGAGAGACGGCTTTTCGTAGCCCAATTTGTATTTCTTGTTTATTTCTCCTATTTTCTGCTGGAGACCTTGTGCCTTTTCGCCCTTGATGTCTGAGATGAGGTTGAATCCGGCCTTACGCATTACGTAAGCCCAATTTTCCGACACTCCGATTTCTTCCCATTCGTTTATGGTGCTTTGCGGCATTTTCTTTTCCGGCTTCATCTGTGGGAAGAACAACACTTCCTGGATGTAAGTCTTTCCCGTCATGAGCATTACGAGGCGGTCTATGCCGATGCCGATACCGCTGGTAGGAGGCATGCCGTATTGCAGCGCACGCAGGAAATCCTTGTCAATGATCATTGCCTCGTCATCGCCCTTGTCGGCAAGCTTCATCTGGTCTACGAAACGGTTCTCCTGGTCGATTGGATCGTTGAGCTCAGAGTATGCGTTGGCAAGCTCCTTGCCGTTTACCATCAGCTCGAAGCGCTCTGTAAGACCTGGTTTCGAACGGTGCATCTTTGTCAGCGGAGACATCTCCACGGGATAGTCTGTGATGAATGTAGGCTGGATGAATGTTCCTTCGCAGAACTCTCCGAAGAGTTCGTCGATGAGTTTTCCCTTGCCGAATGTCTCGTCGACTTCCATTCCCTTTTCAAGGCAGAACGCACGGATTTCCTCTTCTGTCTTTCCGTTGCAGTCGAAACCTGTTTTCTCCTTGATGGCGTCAAGGATAGGCAGGCGGCGGTATGGAGCCTTGAAGCTCACCATCTTGCCGTCTATTTCCCTTTCAGGCGAACCGTTCACTGCTATACAGATTGTCTCGAGGAGTTTCTCTGTGAATGCCATCATCCAGTTGTAGTCCTTGTATTGCACGTAGAGCTCCATACATGTGAACTCTGGATTGTGGTTGCGGTCCATTCCCTCGTTCCTGAAGTTCTTTCCGATTTCATAAACACCTTCAAAACCGCCTACTATAAGCCTCTTCAGATACAGCTCTGTGGCAATACGCATATACATATCCTGGTCGAGGGCGTTGAAATGAGTGATGAACGGTCTTGCCGACGCACCACCTGCGATACTCTGCAGGGTAGGGGTCTCCACCTCCGTGTAGCCGGCTTCGTCGAGCACTTTTCTCAGCGTGCGCAACACCGTGGCGCGTTTCAGGAAAGTGTCCTTCACTCCGTCGTTCACAACGAGGTCTACATATCTCTGTCTGTAGCGAAGTTCCGGATCGTCGAATTTATCGTATGCCACTCCGTCCTTGTATTTCACGATAGGCAGCGGCTTCAGACTTTTCGAGAGCAGGGTCAGCTCCTGTGCGTGAACTGAAATCTCGCCTGTCTGTGTGCGGAATACGAATCCTTTGACACCGATGAAGTCACCGATGTCCATGAGCTTTTTGAATACTACATTATAAAGGTCCTTGTTGTCGCCGTGACAGATCTCGTCGCGTGAAACATACACCTGTATTCTTCCTTTGGAGTCTTGTATCTCAGCGAAGGATGCCTTTCCCATGACTCTGCGGCCCATCAGTCGGCCCGCTATCATCACTTGGCGAGGTTCGTCCTCGTCTTTGAACTCAGATCTTATGTCAGTACTGAAAGCGTTTGTTGGAAACTCTGCGGCAGGATATGGGTCGATGCCCATATCGCGTAGCGTCTGCAAGCTCTGGCGGCGTACAATCTCTTGTTCGCTCAATTCTAGAATGTTCATATTATATTATCTTGTAATTTTCTTTTTACGTTGAAAAGGCATTTCGGACATCAGTTGACAAGTGACCAACCTGCATCTTGTCTGCCTGTAAGCAAGTTCGGAAACTTGCTGAACTCCTATACCTTAATGCTTGATTTTGCAAAGTTAATAAATTTATTATTAAAAGCCTTGCGTTTTGTGATTTTTTATTCTCAACAACTTGCTAATACTCATTAGAAGCCAGACAAAATCTACTCTTCAAGAAATACGGAATCCATGCAAACCGTAACCGTCGGTTTGGGTTCAAATAAAGTAAGTGGGAAAGAAAAATGCGTCTTGCCGCCATGATGTATGAATCATGTCTGTGGCAAGACGCATATATTGTCTGCTATTGGGAATTGCTTCCCGTCTTTTGTCTCATTTCTTCCCCAACAGAGGGGGTGGGCATCAGCCCAGATACTTGATGAGAATCTTGGCGTTGCCGCTGTCGCGCAGCTTGGCGATGCTCTTCTCTCTGATCTGTCTCACGCGCTCACGTGTAAGACCGAGCTGGTCGCCTATTTCCTCAAGGCCCTTTTCCTGACATCCTATACCGAAGCATTCGCGGATGATGGTTATCTCTCTCTCTTTGAGCACCTTGCTCAATACGGAATTAAGCTCAAGGGCCATGGATTCGTGGTCTACCACGCGGTCGGTCCTGCTGTCCTCTCCACTAGGCATCACGTCGAGCATACAGTTGTCTTCACCGTCCTGGAATGGGGCGTCGATGCTCACGTGGTGACCGTCGGCAGCAAGCGACTGTCCGATCTTCTCTTCGTCGAGCTTCGTTACTTCAGAGAGCTCGGAAACTGAAGGATGGCGCTGGTTTTCCTGCTCAAACTTGTTGATCTCATGGTTTATCTTGTTGAGCGAACCCACCTGGTTCAGCGGGAGTCTCACGATGCGGCTCTGCTCTGCTATTGCCTGAAGGATGCTTTGGCGGATCCACCACACGGCGTAGGAGATGAACTTGAAGCCTCTGGTCTCATCGAATTTCTGTGCGGCCTTGATGAGTCCGATGTTGCCTTCGTCTATAAGGTCGGTCAGAGTAAGGCCCTGATGCTGATATTGCTTGGCAACAGATACGACAAATCTAAGATTGGCTGTCACCAACTTGTTCTTTGCTCTTTCGCCCTCACGTCCGCCTTTCTTGATTTTCTGTGCGAGTTCAATCTCCTCGTCGATGGAAATCAACGGCGCACGACCTATCTCAACGAGGTATTTGTCGAGTGCTTCACTGGAACGGTTGGTAATACTTTTCTGAATTTTTAGTTGTCTCATGCCTGATATTTTCTTTAAAACCTTATAAGTAGCTGATTATTAATACTTTAATATTGTTTTCCTGAAAAAACGATGCAAAGGTACTAAAAATATCCTCCCGTGTCAATGGTTTTAACAAAACTTTAACACTTACCTGTGTTTGTTCTTCTGAAAAGCCGTAATGGTGACAGGCATTCATGTTTGATTGTCTTCATTCGTGATGATACGGTTCGCCTTTTATGATTGTGCACGCCCTGTATATCTGCTCCACGAAGAGCAGGCGTATCATCTGGTGTGAGAAAGTCATTTTTGAGAGCGACAGCTTGGCGTCGCTTCTCTCGTATACGGAGTCGGCAAAGCCGTACGGTCCGCCGATTATGAACACGAGGCTCCGTGCAGTCTGCTGCTGCTTCTCTATCCATCTGGCAAACTCTATGCTTCTGTATTCCTTGCCGTGTTCGTCGAGCAGCACCACGGTGTCTGACGGTTGCAGCCTCTTGAGAATCTGTTCCGCTTCCATCTCCTTCTGGTTGCTCTGTGTGAGGCTTTTCGTGTTTTTGAGTTCGGGGATTACCTCTATGTCGAAAGGCATATAATGCTTCACTCTTCCCACATAGTCGTCAATCCCTTTCGTTATGTTCTTGTCGTTTGTCTTTCCCACGACTAAAAGTTTTGTCTTCATTTCCTCTGTTCTTTGTCCTGTCTTTCGGCTTCATGATGAAGCGTGGCAATGCCTGTATGCGCAACGAGAGGCTGCGCTTTCTATTTGTCGTATTCGTCTTTTCGCTTTGGGTTCATCGGAAACCATCCTTTTCTCACTCTTTCTCTCTGTTCGAAGAGTTCGAGAATAGACCACAGGAATGATGCCCCTGCCAGTCCCAGCGCTGCCGACCCGATAATGTCTTCTACGAAAAGCGCTGCCGCCAGACACAGGAGTCCGAGGAGCATGAACACCCACCAGTATCTTACTCCGGTGTAGTATTCCGTCTTTATCACTATGGGGTGGAACACGCCTATTATCGCCAATGCCATTACGGCTATTATTATACCTGTGAAAAACATTTGTTGATATTGATTTTATGATAAAAATGGGAAACAGACAAGGATCGTTCAGCCTGTCTTCCGTTAGGTTATGGACTTGTTTATTCTTCTTCCGTCTTCAGGAGCCTTAGTGCGGCGAGCAGTTCGCTGTTTTCCGACTTGCTGCCTACGGTGATTCTCAGGCAGTCTTCACACAGCGTCACGCCTGCCATGCTCTTCACCAATATGCCGTTTTCCTTGAGGTGGTCGTACACCTTTTGGGCGTCGGTCATCTGGGCAAGGAAGAAGTTGGCTTCTGTCGGATAAACCTTCTTGCACGAAGGCAGCAGTCTGAAGGCTTCAACCATCCTTTCGCGCTCCGCCAACAGTATGTTCACCCATTTCTCCACGTCGTATTGTCTGTCGAGGAGCTTGGACACGCTTTCCTGGGTCAGCGTGTTGACGTTGTAGGGATTTCTCACCTTATTTAATATATCGATGATTTCCGGAAAGGCGAAGGCGGCACCAAGCCGCAGTCCTGCGCATCCCCATGAGTTGCTGAAGGTGTCAAGCACTATCAGGTTAGGATATTTGTATAGTTCGTGCCTCAGAGTCGTGGCGCTTGAGAAGTCTGAATAAGCCTCGTCAACAACCACAAGTCCTTCGAATCCGTTTATGATCTTCACGATTTCTTCTCTCTGCAGTTCGTTGCCCGTCGGGTCGTTGGGTGAGCAGAGCCAAATGATCTTTGTGTTTCCGTCGCATGCTGCGAGTACTCTCCCGGCAGAAAGCTGGAAATTCTCGTCGAGTGCCGCCTTTCTGTATTCCACGTTGTTTATCTCGGCAAGCCTTTCATACATCCTGCATGTCGGTTCTATCGCCACCACATTGTCTCTGCCAGGTTCGGCGAAACATCTGTATATGATGTCTGCGGCTTCGTCTGCTCCATTGCTCAGGAGTATGCATTCGGCTGGCAGCTTCTTCATCTTTGCGATTGCCCTCTTCAGCTCCGTCTGTCGTATTTCGGGATATCTGTTATACGGGGTGTTGTAAGGATTCTCGTTGGCATCGAGAAACACCAATTCGGTCTTGTTGCCGTTTGAGATTCTTTCATGTCCGTATGGCTCGAGTCTTAATATGTTTTGACGTACTAATTCGTTGAGTCGCTTCATGTTGTGCGGTTTCTTTAAATTTTTGTTGTGATATGGTTGTCATGATTGTCTTCATTCGAAACGTGGCTTGAATGCGCTTCGTGGCATCTGGTGGTTTCGGTTGCGAAGGCAATCTTTTTTCTTTATCATACCGCAAATTTAGTCATTTTGTGATATATTTGCAAGGAAATAGCTATCTTTGTGGACTATTTGTTCTGCATGCAGTTGTGCCGGAACGATATTTACCCGTAATTAAAAACAATTCATGACAAGATATTTTCGTTGCCGTAAAGGCCATTTGCTTTTCATCATCATGCTTTTGCCTGTTCTCATGCTTGCCGTTTCTTGCAGAGACAAGGCGGCAGACAAGTCTATCGTCACTCCCTGGGGCGAGGTGATGACAGACTCCGTGTCGGCTGGAGGCTTTTGCAGCATCTCGGAGATAGTGAGCAACGGCGAACTGATAGTGGTGACGCTAAGCGGTCCGCAGACATATTTCGAATACCACGGCAGGGGCTTCGGCACCCAGTATCTGCTTTGTGAGAAGTTCGCCCAGCAGCTTGGTGTCGCCCTTCGTGTGGAGGTGTGCAAAGACACGGCGGAGCTTGCCGAGAGGGTGAGGCAGGGTAGTGCCGACCTTATAATGTGTATGTTGCCTAAGGGCATGAAGCAGGGTGGCGGACTGAAGTTCTGCGGTGCCTATTCTGATGGCATGCAATGGGCGGTGGCCAAGGACAACGGCGAATTGGCGAAAGCCCTTGACGGCTGGTATAAGCCCAAGATGCTTGCCGACATAAAGAAGGAGGAGCGGTTTCTGTTGTCTTCGCGTAGCGTTTCGCGTCATGTCTATGCTCCGTTCCTGTCGCGCGAAAATGGCGTAATCTCTAAATATGACCCGCTTTTCCGCCGCTATGCCCCCGTGGCGCGGTGGGACTGGCGGCTGTTGGCGGCACAATGTTATCAGGAGTCGTGCTTCGACCCCAATGCCAGGTCGTGGGCTGGAGCCTGCGGACTGATGCAGATAATGCCTTCCACGGCAGATCATCTAGGTCTCGCCCGTAGCGACATGCACGACCCGGAGAGGAGCATTGAGGCTGCTGTGCGCCTTCTTGCCGAACTTTCGTCTGTCTTCAGCAACGTGCGTTCTGCCGAGGAGCGCCAGTGCTTCGTACTCGCAGCATACAATGGCGGTGCGAACCACGTGAAAGACGCCATGGCGCTTGCCCGGAAGCATGGCGGCAATCCGTCGAGATGGAATGATGTGGCACCATACGTGCTGAAGCTTCAGCAGCCGGAATTCTATAACGATCCTGTGGTGAGATATGGCTATATGCGAGGGTGGGAGACTGTAGACTATGTTTATCGCATCCGCAAGCGCTATGCCCAGTATCGCGGATGCAAATATACGGGGCCTTCTGTGGAGGGGATTTCCAGCGGGTCCTACGATGCAGGCGGTGTGATGACTCCCCGCAGGGCTACAAAGAAATACAAATATCACATATAGCCTGTTGCAAACAGGCGGTTTGTGACTCGCAAACCGGCTGTTTGCGCCCTCGTTTTCGGTGTTTTTACGTTTGTATGTCGCCTGTTTCGGCAACAAGCATCTTTCGATTTGCTGCTGTCAATAAAGAGTAGATTTACCCCCCCCAATCGGTCATAAAAATAAAGTAAACGTCCTGATGACCGTTTTTTTTTGGTTTAAAATTTCGTCTGCGGAATATAATCTTGTCGCGGCTCACCACGTCGTCGTGTAGTTGTATGATTTCAAGAACAGGGGAGGGAGTCAGCCGTATCCAACTTGTCGGAAATGTATAGTCGTTTGAAAAGTCTTTACAAAAGAGTCTCAAGAGTCTCAGAGTCTCACAGTCTCACGTGAAATCCGGTATTTTGTATAAGTTATTATATATCAATGTATTATCTTTTTTATTACATTATTTATTGGTTATATGAGACTGTGAGACTCTGAGACTCTTGAGACTCTTTTCCTTCCTTTTCCCTCTTTCTCTTGTCTTTTCTTTGAAGTCCACACTTGCCATGCCTCATGTCATAGTATTTGTAAGTTTACAAGAACAGAGTTGTGACGTTTGCCTTAGTCTGCTTGTCGGAGAATGTATACAGCCCCCGCCTAGCCTCCCCCCGTAGGGGAGGGACAGTTACCATTGGCTATCTGATTATCTGTAGCCTTATTATCAGTCACTTATCCGCTAACGGAGTAATCTTCATCTCCCCTACGGGGGAGAACGAGAGGGGGCTGAAGATGATAACCGGAATAATTCATCTTCACTTGAAGTCTGCATTTGTCATGCCCCTGGTCATTGTAGATGCAAAAAATCACGAACAGATGTGTGACGTTTGCCGTAGTCTGGCTGTCTGAGAATGCTGGTTGTTAAAAAAGTCTTTACAAAAGTGTCCCAAGTGTCCCACTGTCCCATTGTCCCAAGTGGAATCATGTATTTTGTATAAGTTATTATATATCAATATATTATCTTTTTTATTACATTTTTATTGCTTATTTGGGACAGTGGGACAGTGGGACACTTGGTACTCTTTTCCTCTCTTTTCTCTTGCCTTTTCCTTGAGGTTCATGTTTGCCATGCCTCATGTTGTTGTATTTGCAAGATTTTCAAGAACAGAGGTGTGAAGTTTGCCGTAGTCTGTTTGTCGGAGAATGTATGGCCGTTTGAAAAGTCTTTATAACATTTTTCCCATTTTCCCATTTTCCCATCTTCCCAATGGGAAATGGTGTTTTTATATAAGTCATTATATATCAATATATTATCTTTTTTATTACATTTATTTTTCGTTATATGGGAAGATGGGAAGATGGGAAAATGGGAATTTTTGGGAAAATGTCACCCTCTGTGTCGCCGTTGTTTATCTGCGAGAGTCAGTAGGAGATGGGGTTGAGGTTGGCATATCGTGGATCATTTATCCGCCAGATAGGTTCTGAACTTGTCGAACACCTCGTCCTTCCTGTCGATAGTCATCCTGCGGAACTTCGCCCATCCTGTGACGAGTTTTGTCTTCTTCTTGTTCAGCGCATTCTTGTCGTTAATGGATTCCTCGGCAAGTATTTTCGTCATGCCCTTACTGTCGTTCTCGTCATATCTGAAGAATATGTTGCGCATCGTCAGTTCCACACAACCGTCCGTGCAGTTTGCCACCAGCACATAGTTTAGCTTTGCCCTGTCGAGCGAGAGGAAGGTGCTTTTGAATACAAGCCATTCGTTAAGTGTTGCCACAATCACCCGCTGCGACTTGTTCACAAGTGTGACGTCGCTTTCCGGAAGTTGGTCTTCTTCTTTAACGAAATCCTGCAAATAGCCCAAACACAGGTCATAAAGCTGCTGGGAGGATTTTCCTGGCATGTTGATTTTGCAGGTCCATTCCACCTTTCCTTCATTCTCCGTCACGGCGCCGGCCATGTATTTCGGATCTTCTACTTTTTCCTTTCTGGTTACGGTCTTTACTGTTTCCTTCTGTTTCCCGACTGCTGCTTCCGGTCTTTCCCACTCGTTCTGTGCCCAAATGTTGCAGAACGACACATTTATAAATAATAGTGACAATAAAAATTTTTTCATTCCAATTAATCTTTAAGTTGTTTAACGATATGCAAAGATAACACTAAAAAGCGCAATGCATCGTTGATTATGCATTATTTAACGATTCGGCATCTTGCCTGCAGTTTCTTTGTCATCCTTCTTGTTCGTGAATTTTTACATGCACAAAGCCCCGCTTTTGAGTAATTTTATCCTGCAAACCATCGAAACTGGATTAAAAATGATAAAAAATGCAAGATTTTGCAATGTAGAGTTTGAAAATTGGTGGAAAACCATTAACTTTGCAAATGAATTAAATGATAGGGATGGAAGCGTTTTTTAGAACACATAACTATTTGGTGGAGCACACGGATGCACCGGTACGTCGTCTATTGATGGACGAGGTAGACTGGAACGACCGCATGATCGGAATCAAGGGGTCGCGAGGAGTGGGAAAAACCACTTTCCTCCTGCAGTATGCAAAAGAAAACTTTGAACTCGGAAACAAAAAGTGTCTGTATGTAAATATGAACAACTTTTATTTCCAGTGCAGGGGAATAGCAGACTTCGCTGGGGAGTTCTACAGAAACGGAGGAAGAGTGCTGCTTATCGATCAGGTGTTCAAAGAGCCGAACTGGGCAAGCGAACTGCGCAAATGCTACGATCTCTATCCAAACCTTCACATCGTCTTTACCGGTAGCAGCGTGATGCGGCTCAAGGATGAGAACTACGAGCTCAGCGGCATCGTGAAGAGCTACAACCTGAGAGGGTTCTCGTTCAGAGAATTCATCAACCTGCAGACGGGAAACAACTTCGAACCTTTCACGCTTGACGACATAGTGGAAAACCACGAGAAGCTTGTCAGGAAAATCCTGCCATACGTTTCGCCGCTGAAGTATTTCCAGGATTACGTTCACCACGGGTTCTATCCGTTCTATCGCGAGCACAGGAACTATTCGGAAAACCTGCTCAAGACGATGAACATGATGACGGAGGTGGACATACTGTTCATAAAGCAAATCGAACTCAAATATCTTGCCAAGATAAAGAAACTGTTCTATCTCCTGGCTGTGAACGGAACGAAAGCCCCGAACATAAGCCAATTGGCAATCGACATAGAGACAAGCCGTGCCACCGTGATGAACTACATCAAATATCTGGCAGACGCAAGACTTATAAACATATTGTATCCGGTGGGGCAGGAGTTCCCGAAAAAACCACCGATGGTGGTGATGCACAACCCTAACCTCATGTATGCGATATATCCGATAATCGCCGACAAGCAGGCTGTGATGGAGAATTTCTTCATCAATGCGTTGTGGAAAGATCATGTGGTGAACAAGGGAAACAAGAACGGACATTTCATCGTGGACGAGAAATACGACTTCACCATATCCGACGCCACACATTCATCAAGGTCGAGAGGCTCGGCGAACACGTATTCCGCAAGATACAACACGGAAATAGGACAGGGGAACCAAATGCCGCTGTGGCTGCTCGGATTCCTGTATTGACAGAAGAGGCTAATATATTATTTATTTAAAGTGTAATAATTAAATAAGTAAACAACAAATACATTAACATTAATATTTTACTAAAATGGCAAAAGAAAAAAAGTTTATCACTTGTGATGGTAACGAGGCTGCCGCTCACGTAAGCTATATGTTTACAGAGGTAGCTGCCATTTATCCTATCACACCATCGTCTCCAATGGCTGAGCATGTTGACGAATGGTCTGCACGTGGCAGAAAGAACATTTGGGGACAGACTGTTAGCGTACAGGAAATGCAGTCAGAGGGTGGTGCCGCTGGTGCTGTGCACGGCTCACTGCAGGCTGGTGTGCTTACAAGCACATACACAGCTTCACAGGGCTTGTTGCTCATGATCCCTAATATGTACAAGATCGCAGGTGAGATGCTTCCATGCGTATTCAATGTTTCTGCACGTTCATTGGCTACGCAGTCGTTGTGTATCTTCGGTGACCACATGGACGTCATGGCTTGCCGCCAGACAGGTTTCGCCATGTTCTGCTCTGGTTCTGTACAGGAGGTTATGGACCTCTCGGCAGTTCCTCATCTCGCAGCGCTGAAGTCTGAAATTCCTTTCGTAAACTTCTTCGACGGTTTCCGTACATCACACGAGTACCACAAGATAGAGCTCCTCGACCAGGAGGATGTTGCCAAGCTCGTAGACCCAGCTGACGTTAAGCGTTTCCGCGACCGCGCACTCACACCTGAGCGCCCTGTAACACGCGGTACAGCTGAGAACCCTGAGACTTTCTTCACTCATTGTGAGTCTCGCAACGATGTTTATGAGAAGTTGCCGGAAATCGTAGAGCACTACATGAACGAGATGACAAAGATCACAGGTCGTGAGCACCACATCTTCGACTACTACGGAGCTGAGGACGCTGAGCGCGTGATCATCCTCATGGGTTCTGGTTCTGAGGCTGCTCGCGAGGCTATCGACTATATGACAAAGAAGGGCGAAAAGGTAGGTATGGTAAGCGTACACCTCTTCCGTCCGTTCAGCAACAAGCACTTGCTGGCTGCCGTTCCTAAGACAGTCAAGAAGATTGCTGTGCTCGACCGTACAAAGGAGCCAGGAGCTGATGCAGAGCCATTGTATCTCGACGTGAAGAACGCATTCTACAACGTAGAGAACAGACCTGTAATTGTTGGCGGACGCTTCGGTATCGGAAGCTGCGACACTACTCCGGCCAGAATCATCTCTGTATTCGACAACCTCAATTTGCCAGAGCCAAAGGATCACTTCACTCTGGGTATCATTGATGATGTTACATTCACTTCTCTTCCTGCCGTTGAGGAAATCCCAATGGGTGGCGAGGGTCTCTTCGAGGCTAAGTTCTACGGACTCGGTGCTGACGGTACTGTAGGTGCTAACAAGAACTCTGTGAAGATCATCGGTGACAATACAGACAAGTACTGCCAGGCATACTTCTCTTATGACTCTAAGAAGTCTGGTGGTTTCACATGCTCGCACCTCCGTTTCGGCGACGAGGAAATCCGCTCTACATATCTGGTGAACACTCCTAACTTCGTGGCTTGCCACGTACAGGCATATCTCCACATGTATGACGTGACACGTGGACTCCGCAAGAACGGTACATTCCTGCTGAACACAATCTTCGACGGACAGGAGCTTGTTGACTTCATGCCTAACAAGGTAAAGCGTTACTTCGCACAGAACAATATCACCGTTTACACAATCAACGCTACAAAGATCGCCCAGGAGATTGGTCTCGGCAACCGTACAAACACCATCCTGCAGAGCGCATTCTTCCGCATCACAGGAGTTATCCCTGTAGACCTCGCTGTTGAGCAGATGAAGAAGTTCATCGTGAAGTCTTACGGCAAGAAGGGTGAGGACGTTGTGAACAAGAACTACCAGGCTGTTGACCGCGGTGGTGAGTACAAGCAGCTCACCGTTGATCCGGCATGGGCTAACCTGCCAGACGATGAAGTGAAGAAGGATGACGCACCTGCATTCGTTAAGGAACTCGTTCGTCCTATCAACGCACAGGCTGGTGACCTGCTCAAGGTTTCTGACTTCGTTAACCACGGTACTGCCGATGGTACATGGAAGAACGGAACTGCTGCTTATGAGAAGCGTGGTGTAGAGGCATTCGTACCTGTATGGAACTCTGAGAACTGTATCCAGTGTAACAAGTGTTCATTCGTTTGTCCTCACGCTGCAATCCGTCCATTCGTGCTCACTGACGAGGAGAAGGCTGGCTTCAACGGCAACACTATCGAGATGAAGGCTCCTGCAGCAATGAAGGGTATGCACTTCGTTATCGAGCCATCTCCACTCGACTGTCTGGGATGCGGCAACTGTGTTGACGTATGTCCTGGCAAGAAGGATAAGGAGACTGGTGAGCTTGTCAAGGCTCTCAAGATGGTTCCTTACAACCCAGACGCAAAGGATATGATAGACCTCGCTGCCGGTTGGAGCTATCTGGTTAAGAACGTGAAGTCTAAGCAGGATCTCGTAGACGTGAAGTCTAATCCTAAGAACTCACAGTTCGCACAGCCATTGTTCGAATTCTCTGGCGCTTGCTCAGGATGTGGTGAGACTCCATACGTGAAGTTGGTTTCTCAGCTCTTCGGTGACCGCGAGATGATTGCAAACGCTACTGGTTGCTCTTCAATCTATTCAGCTTCTGTACCATCTACTCCATATACAACAAACGAGAAGGGACAGGGTCCTGCATTCGCTAACTCTCTGTTCGAGGACTTCTGCGAGTTCGGTCTCGGTATGGTGATGGCTAACAAGAAGATGAAGGAGCGTGTTGAAGGTCTTCTCAATGAGATTATCGCAAACGAGAAGGTTGCCGACGACTTCAAGGCTGCAGCCAAGGAGTGGATTGCCGGCAAGGATGATGTTGAAGCTTCTAAGGCTGCTGCCGCCAAGCTGAAGCCATTCTTCGAGAAGGGTGCTGCTGCTGGCTGTGATGTTTGCAAGGAGCTGAAGACTCTCGACCACTATCTCGTTAAGCGTTCACAGTGGATCATCGGTGGTGACGGTGCTTCTTATGATATCGGTTACGGTGGTCTCGACCACGTTATCGCTTCTGGTGAGGATGTGAACCTGCTTGTTCTCGATACAGAGGTTTACTCTAACACCGGTGGTCAGTCTTCTAAGGCTACTCCACTTGGCGCCATCGCACAGTTCGCTGCCCGTGGAAAGAGAATCCGCAAGAAGGACCTCGGTATGATCGCTACTACTTACGGTTATGTATACGTAGCTCAGGTTGCCATGGGTGCTGACAACGCTCAGTGTCTGAAGGCTATCCGTGAGGCAGAGGCTTATCCTGGACCATCACTCATAATCGCTTATGCTCCATGTATCAACCACGGTCTGAAGATCAAGGGTGGTATGGGACGCAGCCAGGCTGAGGAGGCTCGTGCCGTAGCATGCGGTTACTGGCATCTGTGGCGTTTCAACCCAGAGTTGGCAAACGAGGGCAAGAATCCATTCACACTCGACTCTAAGGAGCCGGACTGGAGTCTGTTCCAGGATTACCTGATGAATGAGGTGCGCTTCATGTCTGTCAAGAAGGCTTATCCTAACGAGGCTGACGAACTCTTCGCTGCTACTCAGAGAATGGCCCAGCTCCGCTACGAAAGCTATATCCGCAAGTCTAAGGAGGATTGGTCTGACGCTACAGAGGCTTAATCAGACAGAACTGTCAATAGGTTGACATAATGTCAGTTCTATATTCGACATACACCTAAACGGCATTGAAGAATAGGGAACTGACCATAAAATAAAGAGAGTGGGGGTTGCAAATTGTTTGCAATCCCTACTTTTTTGGCATATAGCGAAAACAAATTGATAAAAATTAGCAATAACACTTTTTTTTCATTACCTTTGCGCACATAATTTTTTAAAACATTTTTTAATCTAAAACCTAAGAGAAAAATTAAATTACTAAGAGATGGAATGGCTAATAGCTTTATTCACAACAACTGACTCGATAGCGCATATAGCATTGCTATACGCTATTGTCATAGCTGTTGGTGTTTATCTTGGCAAGATCAAGCTGGGTGGTATCTCACTTGGAGTGACATTCGTATTGTTTGCAGGCATCGCCGCAGGCCATGTCGGATTTACAGCTCCTACGAATATCCTGTCTTTCATACAGGATTTCGGACTTATCTTGTTCGTGTTCATGATTGGACTTCAGGTTGGTCCTGGTTTCTTAGAAAGTTTCAGAAAAGGTGGCGTTACGCTTAACGCCCTGTCTGCATGCTTGATCCTGCTTAATATCGCAGTTATGTTCGCATGCTATTTCATTTTCTTCGACACAAGCGACCACAACAACCTGCCAATGATGGTTGGAACGCTCTCTGGAGCCGTGACCAACACTCCTGGCCTTGGTGCCGCCAATGAGGCTTTGTCTACATTCTTCCCTGCCGGACAGGTACCTCAGATTGCAAACGGATATGCCTGCGCATACCCGCTTGGCGTGCTCGGTATTATTGGCGCTACTATCGCCGTCAGATATATCTGCAGGGTGAAGCTTGAAAGTGAAGAAAAGAAGTTGGAAGAGGAGGAAGCTGAGAATACAGCGGTGAAACCGTACATGATGCACCTCAAGGTCACCAACTCGTATCTTGAAGACCGCACGGTAGAACAGGTTCATGAATTCCTCAACAGGGATTTTGTATGTACACGCATACTTCATGAAGGCCACGTGACGATTCCTACAGGCGAAAGCAGACTCCATATGGGAGACTTGCTCTTCATCGTTTGTGCAGAGGATGATGCCGAGCCGATCAACGCTTTCATCGGACCGGAGATTGAAGTTGACTGGAATGAACAGGATGAACCTATGGTAAGCAAGAGAATACTCGTTACCCGTTCTTCTATCAACGGAAAGACTTTGGGACAGATGCATCTCCCAAGTGTCTATGGCGTAAACGTGACTAGAGTGACACGTCAGGGAATGGATATCTTCGCAAGTCCAAGCCTTGCTCTTCAGGTGGGCGACAGAATCATGGCAGTCGGACCAGAGAACGCAGTCAACAGGGTGGCATCTGTGATGGGTAACTCTATCAAGCGTCTTGAGGCTCCTAACATCGCGACTATATTCGTAGGAATTATCCTTGGTATCATTTTCGGAAGTCTGCCTTTTGCCATTCATGGCATTCCTGTGCCTATCAAACTTGGTATCGCAGGTGGACCGCTTATCATAGCCATCCTCATCGGTAGATATGGATACAAGTTCCATCTTGTAACGTATACCACGACAAGTGCCAATATGATGTTGAGAGAAATAGGACTGGTTTTGTTCCTGGCGAGTGTAGGTGTAAAAGCAGGTAACAGTTTCTGGGACACTGTAGCACAGGGAGACGGTCTGAAATATGTATTCACCGGTTTCCTCATCACCATCATACCAATATTGGTAATCGGAACGATAGCAAGAATGAAATACAAGTTCAACTATTTCACTATCATGGGTATGCTGGCTGGTACATGTACCGATCCACCAGCATTGGCATATGCCAACTCATTATGCTCAAAGGAAGCACCAGCTGTAGGATATTCAACAGTCTATCCGCTGAGTATGTTCCTTAGAATATTTACCGCACAAATCATTGTGTTGTTCTTCTGCGGTCTGTAACGATGATTGCATATAAATAACTTATATAATTCGTATGAAAAAGTTCAGTTTAATTCTCTTTGCTGCACTTACTACATTATTATCCGCATATGGTCAAGGTGCCAGAAACATCAAGATCAACGAGGTGATGACGAGTAATAAAGCAAGTATCACAGATGAGTATGGAAGGCACAAGCCTTGGGTAGAGCTTTCAAACATCGCATACTCTTCCTACAACATCCGTGGCATGTATATCACTACGGACAGGAAAGTGTTGGACAAGTCGTTGACTGTTCCACAGAGGATTTCGATGATGAGCATTATTCCAAGTGGAGATGACCGCACTTTGCTTACCGCCAGGACTCATGTCGTGTTCTATCTTGATTCACATAGAGCCGAAGGTTCTTTCTATATCGGCGAGAAGGCTATGCCAAACGAGCCGATGTGGATTGCCATCTATGACGGTAATGCTGTTGACCTGATTGATTCAGTCAGCGTACCTGCTCTGAAGGATGATTGCTCATTTGCCAGAGAAAAGGACGGCTCTGTGAAATGGGAAATCAAAAGCCCGGCAGAAGTGACTCCTGGTACGAACAACTTGTTGAAAGAAGGTGAATCAAAAGTGGCTAAACTGAAACGAGAAGATCCATACGGATTTGGCATTGCCATCCTGTCAATGGGAATCGTATTCTCTTGCCTTGCCTTGCTTTATGTTTTCTTCCGTGTTTTGGGTATATTCATGTCTCACAAGCAGACCATCAAGAAGGCAAAGAACATACAGCCTGTAAAGGCTGCCGTAGCTGCCGGAGGGGTGATCGCAGAGACTGGACACAAGACAAAAGTGATATTGAAGGACGGTCTGCAGTCGTCGGGTATTGATAAAGAGGTCTATATTGCCGTGATATCAATGGCTCTCAAGCAATATCTGGATGATGTGCATGACAATGAAAGCAATATCATTACCATCAAGCCGCATAGCACTATGTGGAATGCCCATATCGAAGAGAAACATTTTTAATGATTGTACAATTTAATAACAGCATAAAAAATCATGAACAAATATCAATATAAAGTACAAGGTGTAGATTACGATGTAGAAATCGTTGAAGTGGAAGGCAATATCGCAAAAGTCAAGGTCAATGGCATCGAGTTTGAGGTGGAGCTGAAAGAGCCTATCCATGCCTCGACAATGCCTAAGCATCCAATAGCTGTGAAGAAACCGGTTGCAAGTGTAGCACCTGCAGCAGCCGCTTCTCCGGCTCCGGCACCTGTTGCAGCCAAGCCGGCGGCAGGAGCCGGAACGAAGGTCGGAGCACCATTGCCAGGAACTATCACGGAAGTGAAGGTGAAAGTGGGTGACACCGTTAAAGCCGGTGATGCTGTCATCATTCTTGAGGCAATGAAGATGCAGAACAACATAGAGGCTGAGGTGTCTGGTACCGTTAGCTCTGTTCTCGTGAAAGAGGGCGATACCGTTATGGAAGGTGACGCTTTGATAACAATCGCCTGATAAAGGTTCAAGATAGTTCGAGTTATTATAAAATATAGAATAGAACATTATGAACATTATAGATTTCATAGTTTCCAACTTTAATGAATTCCTTTCCTTTACTGGTTTTGCCAATGCCACAGTGGGAAACATCATCATGATCGTTGTTGGAATCTTCTTCATCTGGTTGGCAATCAAGAAGGATTTCGAACCGTTGCTGTTGGTGCCTATAGGCTTAGGTATAGTTTTGGGTAACATACCTTTCCGTGCAGATGCCGGACTTGAGATAGGATTGTATGAAGACAACTCCGTACTCAACATATTCTATCAGGGCGTGCGTCAGGGATGGTATCCACCACTCGTGTTTTTGGGTATCGGAGCGATGACAGATTTCTCTGCACTTATCAGCAACCCTAAGCTTATCCTTATAGGTGCTGCTGCCCAGTTCGGAATCTTTGGAGCTTATATGATTGCCTTGGCTCTTGGCTTTGAACCCAACCAGGCTGCCGGCATAGCCATTATCGGAGGAGCAGATGGTCCTACGGCTATCTTCCTGTCTTCCAAGCTCAGTCCTAACCTGATGGGAGCAATCGCTGTATGTGCGTATTCATATATGGCGCTGGTTCCTGTTATCCAGCCTCCATTGATGCGTCTTCTCACCACAAAGAAGGAAAGACTCATCCGTATGCAGCCTGCAAGAAGGGTAAGCCAGTTGGAAAGAATCATGTTCCCTATCATTGGATTGCTGCTCACTACTTTCATGGTGCCGTCAGGTCTTCCGCTTCTCGGAATGCTCTTCTTCGGAAATCTTCTTAAAGAGTCTGGCAAGACCACACGATTGGCAAAGACTGCGGGAAGTGCTCTCAATGATGTCGTAGTTGTTCTCCTTGGTCTGACTGTAGGATGCTCTACACAGGCGAGTGAGTTCTTGACGATGAATACGGTATTCATATTCCTTCTTGGTGCTTTCGCATTCATCATTGCTTCATCTACGGGTATTCTTTTCGTGAAATTCATGAACATCTTCCTGCCAAGGCACAAGAAGATAAATCCGCTGATTGGTAATGCCGGAGTGAGTGCCGTTCCGATGTGTGCTCGTATCTCAAACAACATGGGACTTGAATACGACCGCCATAATTTCCTTCTCATGCATGCCATGGGACCGAATGTGGCAGGAGTGATCGGTTCTGCTGTAGCAGCAGGAGCATTGTTGGGATTCTTCTCATAAAGCTGACCTGACAGCAGAATCTGTTATGGCAAATAAATAATAGCAGGAGATAACGACTATCTCCTGCTTGTTGTTTTCATATGTTACAATCCTTATGTGTCATGCTACAATCCATTATCGTCATGCAATTATCCATATGTTGTCATGCAATTTTATAGCATCATGCATAATTTAATCAATGTACAATTATTAGTTCAACACGTTTAATTGATGAATACAGCACATTCCACACTACCACAGCAGCCACAGGTCGCAATCATTGATTCAAACACTTTTGCGGCAATTGGATTGAGATCATTATTGAAGGACATAATGCCAGAAATTACTGTTGATTGTTTCCGCTCGTTTTCTGAATTGGAAACAAATGACATGCAATTGTACTATCACTTCTTCGTGACCGAACACATATTGTTCACAAACCTGCAGTTCTTCAGAGATAACAAGAAAAAGACTATTGTGTTGACATCCACCAATGAACCAAGTCTGGTCGTGGAAAAATTCCACAGCGTTAACGTGAATGTATCAGAAAGTGAACTCGTAAAATCTCTGCTTCATCTTGAACAGAGTGCACATGCACATGGCAACAAGTTTCCTGAACACACCGCAAAAGAAATGTCAAAGGGTTTGTCTCCAAGGGAAATAGAGGTCCTGACTCATATTGTGCGTGGGTATATCAACAAGGAAATCGCTGACAAGCTGTGCATCAGCCTGTCTACTGTAATTACCCACAGAAAGAACATCACGGAAAAGCTGAAGCGCAAAAGTGTGGGCGCACTCACGGTTTATGCAGTAATGCAAGGATACATCGATATTGAGGAAATCGACAAATTGTCTGATTAAGCGCCAATATGATGGTTTATCGCTTCTCATCCAATAATTTCTCCATGCGCAATATCTCATCTCTGTATTGCGCAGCCTGAATGAAGTCAAGATTCTTTGCAGCCTTCTTCATCAATTCCGTAGTGTCGGCAATGCTTGTCTCGATTTCAGCCTTGCTCATCTTCATCATTATAGGATCAGCTGCAAATGCCAACGAATCTTTTTCAACGTATGGAGCGTACGTGGTGGTCTTGTGTCCAACCTTTGTTTCCATTTCATTAGAGCCATTGCGTTGGACTCCCAGGGCGCTAGTCTTGATTTCCTTCTCGATTTTCTTTGGCGTGAGATGATGTTCCTTGTTATACGCCATTTGTTTCATTCTGCGACGTTCCGTCTCGTCGATTGTCAATTGCATGCTTTCTGTGATGGTGTCAGCATACATGATGACTTTGCCATTAACATTTCGTGCAGCACGACCCGCAGTCTGTGTCAACGAGCGATGAGAACGCAGAAACCCTTCTTTGTCAGCATCGAGAATGGCAACCAATGACACTTCCGGCAGATCAAGTCCTTCGCGCAAAAGGTTCACACCAACCAGGACATCGAAGAGACCGGCCCGCAAATCATTCATTATCTTCACACGGTCAAGAGTTGCCACGTCGCTATGTATATAATTTGCCCTCACTTCATGGTTCAAAAGATATTCAGTCAGCTCTTCCGCCATACGCTTTGTCAGAGTGGTCACCAGCACACGCTCATCTTTTTCGCAACGTATCAGTATTTCGTTCATCAGGTCGTCAATCTGATTCTCGCTTGGCCTCACTTCAATCTCCGGATCCAACAGTCCTGTAGGGCGTATCACCTGTTCCACTACGACACCTTCTGCTTCCTGCAGTTCAAAGTCTGCGGGAGTGGCAGATACGTAAATCACCTGATTTGTCATTTCTTGAAATTCCTCAAACTTCAGAGGACGGTTGTCGAATGCGGCAGGTAGTCTGAAGCCAAACTCCACGAGATTCTGCTTGCGTGCCCTGTCGCCACCATACATTGCTCTTATTTGAGGCACGCTGACGTGGCTTTCGTCAATGACCATGAGATAATCTTTAGGGAAGAAGTCCAAAAGACAATAAGGCTTGTCACCTGCCGAGCGTCCGTCAAAATACCTTGAATAATTCTCTATTCCAGAACAATGTCCAAGCTCTTTTATCATCTCAATATCATATTCTACACGCTCTTTAATTCTCTGTGCCTTAATGTTGTCGCCAATTTCGTTAAAGAATTCAATGCGTTCGTCAAGATCTTTGGATATTTCGCTGATGGCTTCCTGTGTCTGTTCCTTTGAAGTAATGAACAGATTGGCTGGATAAATCTGATACTCGTTGAATGATGCAAGTTTGTGGAACGTTACAGAGTCAACTTCCTCGATGGAATCGATTTCGTCATCCCAGAACGTAACGCGCAACACGTTGTCGCTATATGCCATGAATATGTCCACTGTGTCGCCTTTAACCCTGAAATTGCCACGCTGCAGCTCCAAGTCGTTCCTCACATAAAGCGAGTCTACAAGACGGCGAAGGAACATGTTGCGCGAAAGAACCTGTCCTCGTTTGACCGTTATCACGCTTTGCGCCATGGCAGCAGGACCACCCATACCGTAAATGCATGAAACGGAAGACACTACAATGACATCCTTTCTTCCAGAGAGCAACGCAGACACGGCAGACAGCCTCAGCTTGTCTATCTCTTCATTGATGGCAAGGTCTTTCTCTATATATGTATCTGTCTGCGGAAGATATGCTTCTGGCTGGTAATAATCATAATATGAAACATAATATTCCACGGCATTTTCCGGGAAGAATCCTTTCATCTCTTCATACAACTGTGCAGCCAATGTCTTGTTATGGCTAAGCACAAGAGTAGGGCGGTTCACGTTGGCAATTACGTTTGCTACTGTAAATGTCTTACCTGAACCCGTTACGCCAAGCAGCACCTGTGCCTTGTCTCCATTATTCAATCCGTCGGTGAGCTGGCGGATTGCTTCAGGCTGGTCACCAGTTGGCTGGTATTTAGAAGTGAGAGTGAATTTATCCATCGTTTAATGATTCTTCCTTATGTTGTTAAGCATGACTTCAAAAGGCGAAGAACATGTCCGAATTGCAAAAGTACTCATTTTATCATAAGCCACAAAGGAGATGGAGAATTAACTTTTTGGGAATATCAAGGAAAAGCCGTATTCGCAGTTGCAACTTGCCGCTTCCATAGTTGTATTCCTATAGTTCTTGCCATGTAGACAAGCGTTTTCTTATACGTAATACTGTTGATTGTAAATGTCCTCATTGCATTGCGGTTTATTCGTGTCTGGGTTAAAAGCCAAACAAAATCCACTCTCCTAAAAAAAACAAAATACAAGCAAGCCCTAATCGCCGTTTTGTGTTTAAGGAATTGTAAAAAATCGAATAAACGGCTAAAAATGCGGATATTTCAGGTAAATCGAAAGCTAATATTTTGAAGTATAAATTATTATGTGTATTTTTGCAACTCGAATTAATTTGCTTATATGAAAAAGATAATCGTCGTAATGGCCGGAGCGATGCTCCTTTTCACGAGTTGCGTGAACCAATTCAACCAGATATATAAGTCGACAGACAACGATTTGAAATACGAGTATGCCAAGGAGTGCTATGCTCGTGGCAAATATGTCAAGGCCACGACACTTCTGCGGGAGCTTGTGACAATACAGAAGGGTACAGACAATGCTGAGGAGTCTCTCTTCATGTTGGCAATGGCTGAGTTCAAGGACAAAGACTATGAAACCGCTGCTGAATATTTCAAGAAGTATTACAAGTCGTATCCTAAGGGCATGTATGCAGAACTTGCTTCTTACTACATCGGCGAAAGTCTGTATATGTGCACTCCGGAACCTCGTCTTGACCAGTCTCAGACGGTGTCAGCCATATCGGCCTTTCAGGATTATATGGATTTGTTTCAGGATGCCAGGATGAAAGACAAAGCGCAGGGCAGACTCTTCCAGTTGCAGGATAAGTTGGTAAAGAAAGAATTATATTCCGCACAGCTGTATTATAATCTCGGAACATATTTCGGCAACTGCACTAACGGAGGCAGCAATTATCAGGCATGTATCATCACAGCGCAGAATGCGCTGAACGACTATCCGTACAGCGAACTGAGAGAAGACTTCGCGTTGCTTATCGTTAAGAGTAAGTTCGAGTTGGCAGAACAGAGCGTAGAGTCAAAACGCATCGACCGCTATAGAGACGCAGAGGATGAATGCTATGGATTCATTAACGAATATCCAGACTCCAAGAGCCGCAGCCTGGCTGAGAAATACATCAATATCTGCAAGAAATACGTTAAAGACTAACAATCGGTACGGCCTCCATTTCGAGCAAGTGGTCTTGCCATCTTGAGAATAAAAACAGAAAACAATAATAATAATTTTAAAGAATGGATTACAAAAAGTCAAAAGCACCGGTAAATACCGTTACGCGCAATATTATGGATCTTTGCGATGAGACCGATAATATTTACGAGAGTGTAGCCATCATCGGCAAACGTGCCAACCAGATTTCAATTGAGATCAAGCAGGATCTCAGCAAGAAGCTGGCAGAGTTTGCTTCCTACAATGACAGCCTTGAGGAAGTATTCGAGAACCGTGAGCAGATAGAGATTTCCCGTTACTACGAGAAACTTCCAAAGCCAACATTGCTTGCTACCCAGGAATTCGTTGAGGGAAAGATTTATTGGCGCGACCCATCAAAAGACAACAACTAAATATGATACAGCGCAAACAGTCCGTTTTCCTCTTGGTAGCGGCTATTCTGACGATTGTATGCTTGTGTCTTCCCATAGGAGTATTTCATCCCAAGAATCTTGGAGTGGATACGGCAATGTATAATCTGTGGATTCAATACGGCAACGGAAGCGTAAGCTATACTGTATGTCCTCTCTTCTGCATATTGCTCCTGGCTACTGTTACAAGCTTCTTCACTATATTCAAGTTTAACAACAGAAAATTGCAGATAAAGCTTTGCGGATGGAACAATTTGCTCATAGTCGTATGGTATATAGCTTATGCTGTTTTCGCATGGATGTTCAAAGGGGAGTTGGATGCAGACTTCAAAATCGGTTTTGTATCAGTACTGCCATTGGTTTCAATGATATTGATATTCATGGCCCGCAAAGCCATAAAGGCAGACGAGGCTCTTATCCGTGCAGCCGACAGAATAAGATGAAAATCTTATATAATGACATGGAATGATGTTAGCGGTCTGTCTGCTGCAAGCAAGAATTATCATTCCTGTCAAGTAAAATATAGTTAAAGGGAGTCATATCAATATTTTTCTTTGATATGGCTCCCTTTATGTTTGTATGACTTTGATGATAGTTTCTTAATCATTCCACAACTCCAAATGTCGGAGTCGGTTCGCCGTCATCATCGCTTTTTTCGCTTCGGTCGAGCAGATATTGCAGAAACATCTGAAGAGCCTTTGTCGTGGCATTTGCAAGATTTATGTCTCTGCCGAAGTCGTCTTCCAGCTTCATTGTCACGATATCATCCTTGTTGCCGCAGGCAAGCCAGATCGTACCCACCGGAATATCGCCCGTGCCTCCGCCAGGACCGGCAAAACCGGTTGCCGAAATGGCATAGTCAACATCAAGAACCTTTATGGCGCCTTTCACCATCTCTATCGCTACATCCTCGCATACGGCAGTCTTCTCTTCCAGAAGATTGTGGCTGATGCCGAGGATTCTCTCCTTTATCTCATTGGTATAGGAAACGATCCCCCCCTTGAAATAATTGGAAGCACCTGGCATGGCGATGATAGACTCTGCGATACGTCCGCCGGTGCAACTCTCAGCAGTGCCGAGGGTTTTGCCGTTTTCCCATATCAGTTGGCTGATCTCTCTACTAAGTATTTTGTTTTCGAAACCCATTGTGTTTGATTTTGTTTTATTTGAACGTTACTTTAGAAAACGCCGGAGCGTCTATCGGACAGAATTCCTTGTCCATATATTTATAATATCCCGTTATGGCTATCATGGCCGCATTGTCGGTTGTATAGCTGAACTTTGGGATGTAGATATCCCAATGATAACGTTTCGCATGGTCTTTGAAAGCATTCCGCAGTCCGTTGTTCGCACTCACGCCTCCTGCCACAGCCACGTGCTTTATGCCCGTCTGCTTCACGGCTAGACGAAGTTTCTTCATCAAGATGTCCACTATCGTATGCTCAAGACTTGCCGCGATGTCCTCCTTGTGATGTTCGATGAATTCCGGATCGTCCTTTATCCATTCACGTAGACTATAGAGGAAAGAAGTCTTGAGTCCGCTGAAGCTGTAGTCCAGATTGGCTATATGAGGCTCAGCGAACTTATATGCCAAGGGGTTTCCCTTGCGTGCCAGCTTGTCTATGATAGGACCGCCCGGATATCCGAGTCCCATCACCTTTGAGCATTTGTCTATTGCTTCGCCGGCAGCATCGTCGATAGTCTGTCCCAGTAGCTCCATGTCCTTGTATGAGTTCACCTTGACTATCTGTGAGTTTCCGCCGCTTACGAGCAGACATAAGAACGGGAGTGGGGGAGCAGAGTTGTCGTCATCGCTTTCTTTTATGAAGTGAGCCATGACATGACCCTGGAGATGGTTCACGTCGATTAGTGGAATGCCCAACGAGCGTGCGAAGCCTTTGGCAAAACTTACGCCCACGAGCAGCGAGCCCATAAGGCCCGGACCTCTTGTGAAAGCCACAGCCGACAGTTGTTCTTTGGTTATACCGGCTCTTTTTATAGCCTGGTCAACCACGGGCACGACGTTTTGCTGATGTGCTCTCGACGCAAGTTCAGGAACAACGCCGCCATATGCCATGTGCACATCTTGCGAAGCCGTGACATTGCTCAGCAGCACTCCGTTTTTCAAGACAGCAGCCGAAGTATCGTCGCAGCTGCTTTCTATTCCTAATATATATATATCCTTTTGTTCCATAATCAGAAATTTTCAAGCCTCAGCCTTTAGTGGGTGAGAATCTCCACTCCATGTTCAGTCATTAGAAAAGTGTGCTCCCATTGTGCGCTCGGTTTTTCGTCACCCGTGATTACTTCCCATCCATATTCATCGTCTTCATCGATGAATACCTGCCATGTTCCCATATTGATCATCGGCTCGATGGTGAAAACCATGCCTGGCACGAGTAGCATTCCTGTTCCACGATGTCCGAAATGCAGTACCTCAGGCTCTTCGTGGAATTTCAGTCCCACACCGTGACCACACAAGTCTCTTACCACACCGTAGTGGTATTTCTCAGCATGTTTCTGTATTGCGTGACCTATATCTCCGACGAAAGAATACGGCTTTGCCGCTTCAGCTCCAATTTCGAGGCATTCCTTTGCCACTCTCACGAGCTGCTCCTTCTCAGGAGTAGTCTTGCCGATAATGAACATTCGTGAGGCGTCGGCGAAATATCCGTCAAGTATTGTGGTGAAGTCAACGTTGACGATGTCGCCCTCCTGCAAGACATCCTCCTCCTTAGGTATTCCGTGGCACACCACTTCATTGATGCTCGTACACACGCTTTTGGGGTAACCTTCATAATTGAGGCATGCTGGAGTTGCGCCATGGTCTACGCAATAGTCATAGCAGATTTTGTCAATCTCCAGAGTGTTCATGCCGGCATGTATCTGTTTTGCCACTTCGTCGAGCACTCCTGTGTTGACGATGCCGCTACGCTTTATTCCTTCTATTTCTTCGGGAGTTCGGATGAGGTCACGTGTCGGAACCTCTTTACCTTTGTTTTCCCAATACATTACCTTCTTGTCAAGCTCAGTTGGCTCTTGTCCTGACAGACAATGCCATCTTCTTTTCTTCTTAAACATGATATATTAAGTTTTGATCTTCTATCTTGCGTTCAGAGCTTCAAGGGCGTCAAGGAGCTCCTTCGTCCAATCCTCTCCGTTTTGGGGGCAGAACGTCTTGAATCCCAGATTCTTTCCCATTTCTATATTTGCCGGTCCGTCGTCAACGAAGAGAGTTTCCTCTGGCAGAATACTTTCTTTAGAAATGATTTCCTCAAACATTTTCCTGTTCGGCTTCATCATCTTCATCTTGAAGCTCATGTATAGAGAATCGAAGAAATCTGCTATGCTTCGTCCGTCGCCTGAGAAGCCGTCGCTCATCCCCCAGCTCATCATGAAAGGGTTTGTGTTTGAGATGAGAATCAGTCTGTAGCCCATGCTTTTAAGTTTGTCCAGGACTTTTATGTTTCTGAGAGGCACCTCTTTCGTGTATCCTCTCCATGCGTATTTGCATTCATCAAAAGTCAGTCGCCTGTGGCAGAGCCTGCTGAGTTCGCGGATAAATTCTTCAGCCGTGATTTTTCCTTCTTCCAGGTCTCCGAATATTCCGCTCTGAGTATAGGGGTCAAGGCGCCGCTCTGCGTCCTCCAGTCCTATTTCCTTGAATCTCTTTACAGCACTTGGCTGGTCGATGGTCATTATCACGCCACCCAAGTCAAACATTATATTCTTTATTTTCATATCAAAGGGATTTTCTCTTGCATCCGACAAAATATCTTTCTACATTTGTCAGAATCTTTTCCTTGCCCTGTCCATTTCTCTTCTGTCTTCTTTCTCTTTGAGAGTCTGACGCTTGTCAAATTCTTTCTTTCCGCGGCATAGGGCTATGTCGAGCTTAGCCCTTCCATGGTCGTCGATGAAGAGGAGCGTCGGTATGATGGTGAAGCCCACCTGCTTTGTGTCTTCCTGCAGATTGTGGATTTCTTTTTTGTTCAAGAGAAGTTTCCTGTCACGCTTGCTCTCATGATTGTTGTAAGAGCCATAGAAATAAGGCGATATATTCATTCCTTTCACCCATATTTCCCCGTTGTGTATATAGCAGAATGTATCCACGAGCGAAGCCTTGCCCATACGTATGGACTTTATCTCCGTTCCTGTCAGCACTATTCCTGCCGTGTATGTGTCTACGAAGAAATATTCGAAAGAAGCCTTTTTGTTGCGTATGCTCACAGGACTTTTCTTTCTCAACAATTCCTGTTCTTTATTCATAAAACGTTTTTCTTCTAATTCATTATGTCGTCAAGACTATATTCAGCCAAGACTACAGTCTGGACTGAAATAATAAGTGTGTTGTCAAGACTACAGACAATATGGATGCTTTTACTGTTCGATTTTTGCGAATTCATCGATGTGTCCATCGATGTAATGGGCGATTTCTGAAGTCCATTCCTCTTCGTTTTCCACGAACGTGTCGTCGAAATCATCAAAGTCAGGGAATCTTTCAAACAGAGCCATGAACTCCTCATCGCTGCATTCTCTTTCTATTTCCTCCTTGTTTTCATTGTATAGTTTTCTTGCCGAATACAGTAATTTTGAGAAATCCCGAAGTCCCCATTGTTTCATCGCCCTTGCGAATGGGTTGTCGAAGATGAATGGTCCGTAGCCGTTGTGTATGAGCTGCACGAATCCTCCGTCCATCACTTCGTCTCTCAGCCAGATATAAGCCAGAAGCGTGATTTGGTCTGCCGAAAGCTCTGCCATGTTTTCAGCCGTGAGACTTCCCCCGATGCTGTCGAGTATGGCATTTGAGAACAGGTTGACGAACTCGTCCATGCCTTCGTTGGCTGCCTTTATTATATCCGTTTCCTTGATAACAACATTCATATAACTGTCTGTCTTTCTATTTTTTTGCAAAGTTACGTAAAATATCGCAGTATAAGCCATCTTGAATGATTTTTTTGCTCAAGTAGCCATCTGCGGCAATTCTAATTGCCAGGATAACTCCCAATGGTCACAAGAGTTGCCAAAAACGAGCAACCACGGTCTTACTACTACTACTTCAGTCCCCACCTAACCTCCCCCCCCCTTATAGGGGATGGACGGTTACCCTTGAGTCCTGATTGTCGGGGAGGGATGGTTACTATTGAGCATCAATTACTGTTGAGGGCAAGATTCCGACCTAAGTGAAGGTTGGAGTCTTAGCCTTTCCGCTATCTGCCGCACAAGGGCTTGTATGGGCAATATGTGCAGATTTTCAGATTGGCGGTAGGCGCGAAGGCTTCTTTCCTGTCGTATATGTTTGCCACAAGGGCTTTCAGCCCCTCTCCGAACTCCGCCTGATATTCTTCCACATCGTTGATTCTCTGTCTGCCCAGCGAGATCACTGGGTCGTAGTTCTCCCCGAATGCACGTTGGATGAATATTAGTGCCGGACTGACTGGCAGCGCCTGGGGATTCAGTTTCCTGTCGTTTCGGGCTATCATCGAGTAGAGCATCGCCTGCAGATAATAGTCTGTGTGTTTCTTTCCGCCGGCTTCGTCGGCAGAGAATATCTCTCCGATGGTGGCTACAGGAGTCTTTATGTCGCTTCCGCCCGTCTTGTAGTCTATCACTCTGATGGTCTGCCTTCCCGTCTTGGGGTCGTTCACCATGTCGAGGCGGTCGATTCTTCCTCCCACCTTCACTTTCCTTACTCCCTCGTCGGTATTCACGTCCAGATTCATGAACATGTCTTTTTCGAGTGCCACGATGCTGAAGGGCGTCAGTTCCAGATCGATGTCGAGAAGCCGCTTCACGTATTTTATGAGTACCGTGCGGCTGATGAGCTGCATTCCGTTGTAGTGGAGCTTGCGCCACAGCCGTTCGTCGCTTCCGAACATCTCTTTCTGGAACATCCTGTCCACCACGGCCTCGATGTTCTGTGTTTCAGAGAGTTTTTTTATCACTTCAGAAGTTATCATCTTGCCGTTCCCGGCAAAGTCCTTGTATATTTCTTCGAGCACATTATGGAATATGTTTCCGAACGCCCTGCTCGTGAGCTGTTCCTCTATGTCCTCGTCGGGCTCCCTTATTCCGGCTATGTTGTTGAAGTAGAACTGCATCGGGCATCGCAGGTATCTGTTGAGAGCCGTTGGCGAGAGGGAGCCGTAGGCTGAAAGGATTTTCATCACGTTGTCGTCCTTCTCAAACCTTACGGCGATTTTCTCCACCGAACTTTGTCCCACATGCAGCGAGAGTCTGTTTATCTCGTGTCTGCTCTCCACCATGAGCTGGAGCATGAAGCGGCTCATTTCGCCTTTGTTGCCGTTTTCCGTCGATGTGTTGTATACAATCGTGATGTCTTTCGCCCGCTGCAGCAGCCTGTAGAAATAGTAGGAATAGATGGCCACCTTGTTGTCCACCGTTGTCAGCCCGTAGGCCTTTCGTATGGAGTAGGGGATGAATGACGAATCCCTTATTCCCTTTGGCATGTTCCCCTCATTGCATGAGAGCAGCAGCACGTGGTCAAAGTCCAGGTTCCTCGTTTCCAGCACTCCCATTATCTGTATTCCTATCGCCGGTTCTCCGTGGAATGGTATCGATGTGGCTGCGATATGCTGCTTGAGGAGCTTCTGTATTGTTATCCTGTCCACATCAAGTTCGCCTGCCTCCACGAGTCCCTTTATCCTGTTTATGAGCGTGTACATATTGAATACCGACTCAACGAAGAGCACGTCTTCATTTTTCCCGGCTATGTTTTTCAGTATGTTCAGTAGCCATTGCATGAGCTTCAGGTTGGAGTCCATCGGCTGGAAGAGCGCCTTGAGACTGTTGTCTGCCCAAAGCTCTTCGTTTTTCGGATATAGAATCCGCTTCACCTGTAGCTCCTTCAGCAGTTCTGAGGCTTTTGCGGATAGATATTTGGTGAATGGATGTGTGAGCAGACTACGGATGAAGGAGATTCTGAATCCGTTGTCGGTCCTCAGTCCGATGGTCTGCAGGTCGAGCAGCTGCGACACGAATGATGACACCGGGGCCTGCGATAGGGGGTAGCCCGTGGTGATGTTTATGTTTTCCACCTCTTCCGGTATTGCATACATTATGCCCGTGAGCAGCCCTTCGTCACACATCACCACTGCCGTGCGCCTGCCGTCCTTGTAGCGTCCGTCTTGCCTCAGCCATTCGCTGACGAATCTTGCCTGTATGTTCTCCGTCTTGGCTTTTATGAATGATATTGTCTTGTCGGCTGAGAAGTTGTCGTAAGCCGCCCCGTAGTCCTCCTGCGGCAGGGAGTTTCCCAGTTCCGAAAGATACATTGAGATGTATTTTCCCGCTTCCTTGTGGCTTGAGGCTGTGCGTTTCGGGTTGCAGTAAAACTCGTCGTAGTCCCAATAGAACTCGGCTGCGCCTTCTTCCTTGAAATGTCGGAAGAGGCGGTGTTCTACTTTCTGCAGCAGGTTGAATCCCACGAAGATGTATTTGTCGAATTCTTTTTCTATTCCGCCATTTTCTATCACTTCTCTATACAGCATTCCCTCGTATGCAAGTCCTTGGCTGGCAAGTCTTTCTCTGAAATCGTTGTATATGTCCTTGAGCTTTGTCCATAGCGATAGGAAGAGTTCTTTCAGCCTTGTGTTGTGGTCTTCGGAGAAATTGCTGAAGAAGGTTTTGAGAATCTCCTTCTGCTCTTCCGTGAGATAAGAAGCGTCGTCGAATTCATGGATGTCGGCCACGTTGGCAAAGAGCTTGTCTGCATCAGCCATGTTCTTGTCTATGTCGTCGAAATCGCTTATGAGCATTCTACCCCAGTCGTAGAAGTGGTCGAGCGTCTCGTCTTTGCCTGTTATCTTGACGAAGCTTTTATACAGGTCGCAGACCAGCTTTATGGGGTCTCCCACTTCTGCCTTGGAATACTTGCGGAAGAGTTCGCTGATGGTGAGGTAGTTTGGCGCCCACACGGGCTTGCCGGCACATCTATAGAGTTCTTCGTTGAGAAATAGCGAGGCTCTTTTGTTCGGGAAGATTATCGCTATGCGCGACAGGTCATTTCCGTATTTTCTTATTATATCCTGTGCTACTATCTGTAGGAATGTTTTCATATTTTCCAATGTATTGTTTTTTACTTTTCACCTCTTTTATTTCTTTCCTGAATACATACCAGATGTATCCTCTCACATTGGCGTAGCCCATCTGTCTGAGGTATCCGATGTATTGTCTCACCTGGGTGGCATATTTTTCGTTGGGCTTTCCGAACTTGAAGTCCACCACAACCACTTCGTCGCCGTCTTTCATCACACGGTCGGGTCGTCGTGCCACGATTTCCTTCTTTCCGGTCTTTTCGTCGGTTTCCTCGCAGATTATCGTGCATTCGTTGAAGAGCGTCCATCGGGGCGAGAACCAGTCAGCCACGAGTTCGTTTCCCGTCAGGTATCCGTTGAGCAGGCTCTGTAGCTTCTCCCGGTCCAGGTTGTCTCCATAGAGTATTCCTTCTGCTTCAAACCTGTCGAGCTCGGATTCCACGTCGGCTGCCGTCTTGATGCCAGAGAATATCTGGTGCAGTATGTTTCCCGTGCTGATATAGTCGGCTTTCGGCTCCGTGTTTTCTTCCTGTTCTTCTCCGTTGTTCTCCTGTATGAATTTCTTGCTGTTGTTGCTTTGTCTGAACTCCAGTGGTATTTCGTGGTGTTCTATGGTGGCAGCCACGGAGATGTCCTGCTTCAGGAACACGTTTCCCGACTTCTTGTCCTCCTCCTTGGTCTTGCCAGGGCAGAATTCTCCGTATGTGAACGTAAGTTCTGTGCTGTTGTCGTCCTTGCCTTCTATTGTGGCTCCTTTTAGTGACTGTGCCGTTTCCGCCAGGCTCTGCTCTATGAGCATGGAGCGTGTTCCTGCCGCGTTGCGCTTGCCGACGACAAAGAGGTTCTTCTTCGGTCGGGTGAAAGCTACGTAGAGCAGGTTGAGGTTGTCTATCGTGTTCTGCATGTGCTCATACTTGTAGTCGTCGGCATATATAGACTTTGCGAGTGTGGGTGAATAGCTGATGGGGATGAGGGGCAGCTGGCTGAACGGCTCTACGGCGGGATGACACCAGATGTTGTTTCCGTATAGTTCCAGCTTCCAGTCGCAGAACGGGATTATCACGTTGTCGAATTCCAGTCCCTTGCTCTTGTGTATGCTGATTATCCTGAGTCCGTCGATGTCGTCGGTCTGTATGGTTCTCGAGTGCAGGTTTTCGTCCCACTCTCTGAGGAATCCCGCCACGTCTGCCGACATGTCTTTGATGTATGCGTTGAGATTGTCGAAGAATGCGCAGATATATGCTCCGTCCTCCTTCATGCGGTCGAGCCTGAAGATATGGAGCAGCTCCTCGCAGAGTTCGAAGAGCGGCAGTTCTTTCAGCTCTTCCTGGTGTGCGGTATATTCCTCGGGCAGCAGATTGTCGCCCTGGTCTTTCATATTTGTCATTTGACTGCCGGAGAATGTGTCGTTGCCTGTGGCGAGCGAATATTTCTTTGTCAGACAGGCTCTCGTGAGCACGTCGTCTCCGCCATACAGATAGCGCAGGGCATCTATGATGCAGCACACGGCGACCGAGTGGTCGAGTCTGAAAGCCTCATCGCTCACGATGTTTATGTCGGGATGGCATTCCGTGAAATAGTTTGCCAGCACGGGTATGTATCTGTTTGAGCGCAGCAGTATAGCTATGTCGCGCTGCCTCACTCCTCTTTGCAGCAGTTCGTGTATGGTGTCTGCCAGTATGGCGAACGTGTTTTCTTCGTAGCCTTCGGCTGGCAGCAGCCTGACGCTCACGAGTCCCTTGGCTTCTCTCTTTATCGTCTTCTGCTCCACGTCGGCATAGGCTGTGTTTATCTGCTGCGCATTGTTCTGGTCTGTATTGCTTTCGTTGGCGAATTCGGCGGCTATGGCAGAGCGGAAGAATGCGTTGTTGAAGCGGATGATGTTCTGCTCGGAACGGTAGTTGGTGTCGAGCGATTCTACGTTAACGGAGTATCCGGGGAATGCTTCTGCGATATTGCTGAGCAGACTCCATTCTCCGGCTCTCCATCTGTAGATGCTCTGCTTTATGTCTCCCACTATGAGGTTGTCTGTCACTCCCGGGGGCGTGGTCTTGGCATGGCTCAGACATTCGCCGAGCAGCACCTTGAAGTTGTTCCATTGCACTACGCTCGTGTCCTGGAATTCGTCTATCATGATGTGGTTGAGATGTGTTCCTATCTTCTCGAAGATGAATGGCGAGTCGGAGTCGTTTATCATCATTCGCAGCAGGTGTTGTGTGTCGCTGAGCAGGAATCTGTTTGCCTCGGCGTTCATCTCCTTCACCTTGTTTTCTATGTCTCTGAGCAGTCTGAGGTTGTTGATGTTCTTGAGCGTGGCGGCCACGGAGTTCACTATTGTCGCGGCTGTCGTCCTTTCCTTTTCCGCCCTCTCGAGGAGGGGCATGAGGCTCTCGCGTGCTGCCCGTATTATGAGGTCGCGGTTTTTGTTGGTTTTCGCAACCCAGTTCTCTTCGCTTTCCATGCAGTTTGCCACGGTCTTCGGTATGAAATTCCTGTCGCTGAGGTCGTCTTCGGCCAGTCGGTGGAAGTATTTCTGTATTCCGCTTCTCTGCCCGCCCTTGAAATCCTCTTCCTGTATGCCGTATTTGCCGATGAGCCTGAAGAATTCAGAGCTTGTTTCCTTGAGAATTTCCCGTGCGGCGATCTCTTCGGCTCGCAGCTTGGTGCGGTAGGAGGTGAGGAATCTGCTGTCGGAGAGTTTTTCGTTCACTGCTTTCCCGATTTCGCGATACTGGTCGTTGAATATCATCCGTCCAAAATCCTTCACCGAGCCGATGATGTTCCAGCTGTTGTTTTTGTCTATGTTTTCCATTATGAACCTCACAATCCATGAGAAGAGGGGCGACTTTCTGTCGAGTTCCTCTATCATGAGGTCCACTGCTTGGTTTTCCACCGCCGTATCGTTGAGTTCCACTCTGAGGTTTGCCGAGAGGTCCAGTTCGCGCGCGAGGTTCCTGAGCACGCTCTGGAAGAACGTGTCGATGGTCTCCACGTGGAAATAGTCGTAGTTGTGTATGAGGAGCGAGAGGGCTGCCGAGGCTGCTTTTCTGATGTCGTCTTCCGCCATCTGTGTCTCAAGTGCTATCTTTTTCAGATAGTCGTCAGATTCGGCCAGTCCTCGTGATATTCCGTAGAGCTGGCTCAGTATTCTGGTTTTCATCTCCTCTGTGGCTTTGTTTGTGAAAGTCACGGCCAGGATGTTTCTGTAGCTTGCCGGATTGGCTACGAGCAGCTTTATGTATGCCACGGCAAGCGTGAATGTCTTTCCGCTGCCGGCACTTGCCTTGTAAACTGTGAGTGAACTCATGTGTGTGGTTTTATTGTCGTTTTTTTTTATTCACCAGTCTCTGAACAGCTCCATGCTCATTCTGATGCCAGTGCCCTCGAAGTGCTTGTTGCTCACCCCTAGGAAGAGCCCTATGGAGAAGAGGCGGTTTGTCAGTCCGTAGCCACACTCCAGATAGGGGTGCAGCTTGTCTGTGAAGAGTGTGTTGCAATAGAGCCTCTCCATCTCGATGAATTTTCCCACGAATGGTATTCTCGACACGAGCAGCAGGGGCGACTCATAGGTCAGATTGCTGTTCACGTAGTATTTCGAGGCGTTATACCAGTTTCTGTTCAGTAGCTGGAACTCCCCCGTCCAGTCGTCGTTCCATCCCTCTGGGATGGAATTGTATCTGAAGTTCCTGTAGTCCAGAAAGTAGGCCCCCTTGCTTCTTGATGTGTATATTCCGTATCCCATCTTCATCGATAGTACGCGGAGTTTCATCACGGGTATTTTCCACGAGGCGTCTATTTCCATGCGCTCGTAGTTCATGTCAGACCGTATCACTCCCTTTATGCCCCGCTCATAGTCGTAGGTCAGTACGGGGCCCCGGTTCAGCCACGGGCTCCATACCAGCTGCAGGGTGGGGGAGAAGGAGTAATACTTCGGTTTCCTGCCCGTTGCGGCGAAGTCCTGCGGGTCCACCGCCGTACGCCTGTGGTAGGCGAATCCTGCACCCAGCCTTAGCCTCGGGTTGATGAGGAAACTTGTGCGCAGGCGCCAGTACATGTCTTTGAAGAGGTCGAGCCTCAGGTTCTCCCATCTGATGGAGTCGTACGACTCATGCTTGAGCTGCGTGAGGATTTCCGAATTGAAGATATGGTTGCCCGTTCCGTATTCCGTCTCTATGGTCAGCCGCCTGCCGAGTGTGAGCCGCATCGGGATGTTGAAATACACTTGTCGGAGCTTGAATGAATATCCGAGCCTCGCACCCATGCCGAGCCTTGCGTTGGGGCTGAAATCTAGGTTCCCGTTGAGCTTTATGCGATAGGTCACTCCCTTGTAGCTGCTGTAGCCCAGATAGAGAGGGTTTATTATGGGCGACATACTGAAGCTCCCCCTCATGTTGCCTCCGAAATCGCCGCCCAGTCTGTCTATGAGATAGCTGCCCAGGTCTTTCCATAAGCTGCTCTCTCTCCGGTTGCGCCTAGTCGTGGCACTGTCGGGGGTAGGGTCGTTCTGCGTTCTGCGGGCTATGAGCGTGTCTATGGCGGCAGGGTCCAGATGGTAGAGCACGTTGTATGCCGACACCACCTTGTTGCCCATAAAGCGCATCTGTGTCCTCACGTTGCTGCTGTGGGGCATGGGCGGATGGTCTTTCTGCATGAGGATGCGGATTCTAAACTTCATCACGTCGATCGTGCCTCTGAATTCCACTTCGTGTATGCAGCCCGCCGAGTCCACGTTGGCTGAGCCTGCCACAAGCTGTATGTTCTTGAAGCGTGGTCGGAACGCCACTCTCATCAGCCCCGTGGTCTTGTTGTGCCCCGTCTTGTATCTGTAGAAGCTCCTGTTAGTGCGCTCAAAAGGCGAGAGCAGGAAGCTGTCGAATATTGTGGCGCCGTAGATTCTGGGCCGCAGCAGGATCTTCATCATCGACACCACGTCCTTGTTGCGTGGCACGTTGCCGCTTGACCTCACGGACTGAAGGTCTCTGATTTTTCTATTTGACATAATTAGTCTGAACAGTCTTTCTCCTTGATATTCCCTTCGTCCTTTGGATATGGGATACATCGACGGCAGGAGTTTAAGAATGAAATTCCTCTTCTTTATGTCGATTCTGAAATTGTGATATATATAGAGAGAGGTGTCTGTTCTGGATTGCAGCAAGCTGTCGCCCTTGTCGAAAATCCTGTCAAGCAAGAGATTGTCGACATCTGTTTTCCTTTCGCGCCCCAAGACTCCGGCTGCCGCGCAGAAAACAATAAACATCAGTAAGATGATTCTCCTTTTCAACTCACCTTATTTTATATATGAGACTCCAAATTTCAATTTCTCGTACTGAAGAACTCTGAAATTCCAGTTCGCGGATTAAAATGCAAAGATATGGATTTTTTTTCAAGTTTACAAGGAGACGAGTAAGCAAATAAACAAGGATTTTTTTTCCTAAATACCTGAGTTCGGGATAAACGGCAGTCGTTTTTCTTGTTATGCCAGATTTCCGATAGGTGCATATTACATTTGCCCTCCAAACAATATGGATGGCAAAATGCAGAATTGT